>Ga0335072_10004600_pt1 | contig 20419 bp, 18 predicted proteins | sample Lox_Sample_21_FD_206725 | JGI IMG/M metagenome (GOLD analysis project Ga0335072, IMG submission 206725) | Soil microbial communities from Loxahatchee National Wildlife Refuge, Florida, United States - Lox_Sample_2.1 | ecosystem: Environmental > Terrestrial > Soil > Wetlands | place: USA...
CTCACCCTCGGCGCTCGCGCGCCTCGACCTCTCCCACGCCGTACGAACAGTACGGCGTGGGAGGAGAGGTTTCCTGACTGCATGACATGCTGACGCCCACGCCAACGCCGCTTCATCCCGCCTCCAGTACCAGATTCAAATACGGTTCCACCCGTGCGGCCATCCCCGGCAGCACCAGCGTGGTCGCGTCCATTTGCTCTATCACCGCCGGCCCGCTCACGCGGTTGCCCGCTCGCAGCCGCTCCCGGTCGTATACATCGCACGGCACGAACCCGCCTGCCTCCGCCAGCCACACATCGCGCCGCCCGATCACCGCGCCTGCCGCGTCCGGCCCGCACTCTTCGTGCCGTTCGAACGCAGCCTTCGGCACGGCACCGGTCGCCTCCACCCGGAAGGTGACGAGCTGCACCGGATCCTCCGCCGCCACGAACCCGTATGCCTGGCGATGCGCCGCTTCGAATCGCTCGGCCAGGATCTGCAAGGTTGCAGGCCCGATCGCACCATCCGGCATTGCGATCGGCAATTCGTAATTCTGCCCCGCATAACGCATATCCACCGTGCGCGCGACCCGTCGCGCCTCTGGTGCGATGCCCTCCGTTGCGAACCACGCTTCCGCCTCGCTGGCCAGCGCATCGAACATCGCGGCAGTATCCGCGAGCGCCGCCGCGTCCAGCACAAGCAGCGCGGTTGCGGCAAAATCCGCGCGCAGATCCGTCAGCAGCAGTCCCATCGCGCACAGAATGCCCGGATTGCGCGGCACCAGGATGCGGCCGATGTCCAGCTCCTGCGCCAGCCTCGCCGCATGCAGCGGTCCCGCGCCGCCGAACGCCACCAGCGTGTAGTCGCGCGGATCGTGCCCGCGCTGCACCGAGATCACCCTGATCGCGCGCGCCATGTTGGCGGTGACAACCGACACGATACCCTGCGCTGTCGCCATCACGTCCATGCGGAGCAATGTTGCCAGGCGCTCGATCGACGCAAGCGCGAGGTCCCGCCGCACCGCCATCCGCCCGCCCAGGAGGAACTCGGGATTAAGCGTCCCCAGGACGACATTCGCATCGGTCACTGTCGGCTCGGTCGCGCCGCGGCCATAGCACACCGGCCCGGGATCGGCGCCCGCGCTGTCCGGCCCCACCTTCAAGAGGCCGCCGCTATCGACATACGCAATAGACCCGCCGCCCGCGCCGACCGTGTGAATGTCGAGCATTGGCGCCTTGATCGGATAGCCGTGCACGACGGCCTCGCTCGCCAGCTTGCAGACGCCACCGCTCAGCAGCGCAACGTCGGTCGATGTGCCGCCCATGTCGAACGTGATGAGTTCGGAAAATCCGGCCACACGTCCGGTCTCGGCTGCGCCGATCACGCCGGTGGATGGTCCCGACAACACGGTGCGCACCGGCAGCCTCGCGGCCTGCGCGAAGCCGATCACCCCGCCATTCGATTGCGTCAGATGCGGCGCCGCGCGCACGCCCAACGCGGCGATACGCTCGCCGAGGCGTTCGATATAGCCCTGCATCACCGGGCCGAGATAGGCGTTCACCACCGTGGTCGACATCCGCTCATACTCGCGGAACTCCGGCGCGACCTGATGCGAGACGCAGGCAAACGCCTCGGGAAACTCATCGCGCAGAATTCGCAGCGCGATGGCTTCATGGTCCGGCCGAATGAAACTGTAGAGGAAGCACACGGCGACCGCGGCGACGCCGGCCGCGCGCAATCGCTGGACCGCCGCGCGCAGCGCTGCCTCGTCCAGCGGAATTTCTATGCTGCCGTCGTGGCGCACGCGTTCCGGCACCTCCAGCCGCAGGTCACGCGAGACCAGTACTGGCGGCTTGTCCGCTTGCAGGTCGTAGAGATCGGGACGTTTCTGCCGGCCAATCTCCAGCAGGTCGCGGAAGCCGTCCGTGGTGATCAGTCCGGTCAGCACGCCGCGATGCTGGATCAGTGCGTTGGTCGCCACCGTTGTGCCGTGGCCGAAATAAACAATGGCCGCGGGCGCCGCGCCAACCAGGCCGAGCGCTTCGGCGACGCCGGCGGCGATGGCGCGCGACGGATCGTCGGGCGTCGAGGCCACCTTCCAGACCGAAATCCGGCATGTCACTTCGTCAAACAGGCAGACATCGGTGAACGTTCCACCGGAATCGACACCGACGCGCATAACAGTTTCCAGTTGCCCATGTTCAGTGGCCAGTTCCAGGATTCGAGCATATGCTGAGAAGACCCGACTGCCCACCGCCTCCTGCCTGCCTGCCTGCCTGCCTAATGTCTGACAACCGAAGATCGAAGACTGAAGACTGTCCATGTCCCCACCTGTCGATCGCGTCGCATCCGACACCACGCAGCCGTCGCGTTGCGGCGTCGTGGTCATCGGCGGCGGCATCATCGGCACATCCACCGCACTCTTTCTCGCCGAGCGCGGCCACAGCGTCGTGCTGTGCGAGAAGGGGGAAATCGGCGCAGAGCAATCCAGCCGCAACTGGGGCTGGTGCCGTACCATGGGGCGCGATGCCCGCGAAATCCCGCTGGCCCTGGAAAGCCTGCGCCTGTGGCGCGGCATGAACGAACGCATCGGCCGGGAAACCGGCTTTCGCCAGGCCGGCGTGGTTTATCTGTGTGAGACGGAGAAGGAGGTCGCGGCACAGCAGGCCTGGCTCGAGCAAGCGCACGAATACCAGGTGGAAGCGCGGCTGCTGCGCGGTGACGCGATCAACGACGTGGTGGCGGGCGCCGCCAGCGCCTTCACCGCCGCGCTGCACACGCCGTCCGATGGCCGCGCCGAACCGGCCCACGCCGCCCCCGCCATCGCCGAGGCCGCGCGTTCCCACGGCGCCACCATCCTGACCAATTGCGCCGTCCGCGGCCTCGACATCCAGGCCGGGGGCGTCGCCGGCGTGGTGACAGAGCGTGGCCGCATCGCTTGCGACAGCGTGGTGCTGGCCGGCGGCGCGTGGTCGCGTTTGTTCTGCGGCAACGCCGGCATCGATCTGCCGCAGTTGCAATTGCTCGGCTCGGTGTTCCGCACCGCGCCGCTGTCCGGCGGCCCCGAGGCCAGCGCCGCCGGCAACGTCTTCGCATGGCGCAAGCGGCTGGACGGCGGCTACAATATCGCCCGCCGCAATGCCAATACCGCCGACATCACACCCGATTCGATCCGCCTGCTGCGCGACTACTGGCCGGCGCTGCGGCAATACTACGGCGAGTTCCGCCTGCGCCTGTCGCGCCGCTTCATAGCGGCATGGCGCCAGCGTCGGCATTGGACGCTGGATCAGGCGACGCCGTTCGAAGCCGTCCGAGTGCTCGATCCGGCGCCGAACGAGGCCGCGCTGGCGGAAGGACGCGCGGCACTTGCCCGCATGTTTCCCGTGTTCGCCGATATGCGCGTGGTGCAGAGCTGGGCCGGGCTGATGGATGTCACACCCGACGCCGTGCCGGTGATCGATCGCGTGGCCCAGATCCCCGGTTTTTTCATCGCCACCGGCTTCTCCGGTCATGGCTTCGGCATCGGTCCCGGGGCAGGCCGCCTTATGGCTGACATGGTTGCCGGCGATACGCCGGTGGTCGATCCATCGCCGTTCCGGTTGGATCGCTTCGCCCGGACTCGCTGATCCCACGTCATGACCCTTTCGCCCGCCGCGCGACAGCGCGCGATGTTTCTCACTCTCTGCTTCGTCTGGGGCACCACGTGGCTGGCCATGAAGGTCGGCATAGCCACCGTGCCGCCCGGCATCTTCGCCGGCACCCGCTGGACCGTCGCCGGGCTGATCCTGCTCGGCATGCGCAAGCTGCGCGGCGAGCCCATCCGCGCCACGCCGCGCATCGCCGGACGCCTCGTCGTGGTGGCGCTGCTCATGGTGACGCTGAACCAGGTGATCCAGCTCTATGGCCTGAAATGGATCACCGCCGGTCTCGCCGCGGTCATCAACGCCGCGCTGACGCCCATCGCCTTGCTCGGCTTTGCCGTCCTCTCCCGCCAGGAGCGGTTCAGTCCCCGCCAGCTCGCCGGCATGGCGGTCGGCGTGATGGGGATCTTCGTCTTGTTCGGTCCTTCGGCATTGAACGGCACGCTGGACCTGTGGACCGTGCTGGGCGCGATCACCGTCGTGATCGCATGCCTGAGCTACTCTGCCGGCTCGGTCATGGCGCGCCGGCTGATGCTGTCGCTGGCGCCAGGGCAGATGTCGGGCCTCACCAATCTGATCGGCGGCCTCATCCTGTTGCTCGCATCGATACCGCTGGAACCGGGGGCAGGGGAGGCGTTGCACTTCCATTGGGGGTGGCCGGCTTTTCTGGCGTGGCTCTATCTGCTGCTGCCCGGCGCGGTACTGGCGACGACGATCTACTTCCAGCTCGTGCGCGACTGGGGTGCCAGCCGCACCGGCACCTATGCCTTCGTCTCGCCCGTGGTTGCCGTGGTGCTGGGCGCGCTATTGTTCCACGAGCATGTCACCGGCTCCGACCTCGCCGGCATGCTGCTGATGCTCGCCGCCGCCGCGCTGGCGCTGCCGCCGCGCGCGGCCAAACGCACCAACCAGCGATTGGCCGGCACGCTGACGGCGTCGTGACGGCATCGGCCGCCTGACGGCACCGCCGTCTCCGTCACAACTTCACGTGCCCGCGCCACGCGAAATCCGCCCGTCTCGTTATTGTCCCGACAAGGTTGCGCCGGAGCCATCGCATGTCGGAAGCCACCGCCGGATTGAGCCTCGCGGGCAATCTGCGCCGCGACGCCCGCATCATCGGCCTGTTGTTCGCCAGCACCACCAGCATGATCGGCTCGGGCTGGTTGTTCGGCGCGTTCCACGCCGCGAAAATCGCCGGCCCATACGCGATCTGGAGCTGGGTCGCGGGCGCCCTCATCATCCTGCTGATCGCACTGTGCTTCGCCGAACTCGGCGCATTGTTCCCCCGCAGCGGCGCGTTGGTGCACATGAGCCACGCCAGCCACGGCGAGGGCCTGGGCCGCATCTGGAGCTGGATGCTCTTCCTCGCCTACGTCCCGGTGCCCGCGGTCGAGGCCGAGGCCGTCGTCACCTATGCCAACAACTACCTGCCGTATTTCATCCAGCCGCACTCCGGCGGATTGCTGACCGGCAGCGGCTTTGTCGTGTGCGCGGCATTGCTCGGCGTGTTCGCGCTGCTGAACTTGCTCGCGGTGGGAATCCTGCTGGATACCAATTCCGTCGTCACCTGGTGGAAGATCCTGGTCCCGCTCGTGACCGTGATCGCGCTGATCGCGGCCAGCACGCATTGGGGCGTGATGCAGGCCGATCCGGGCAGCTATCGCATCACCGGCATCTTCACCGCGCTGCCCGCGGCGGGGATCGTGTTCAGCTATCTCGGCTTCCGCACCGCGATCGACCTGGGCGGAGAATGCGCCAATCCGCATGTGCATATTCCAATGGCGGTCATCGGTTCGGTCCTGCTGTCGGCGGCGATCTACATCGCGTTGCAGGCGGCGTTCCTGCTGGCGCTGACCCCCGCCGACCTCGCGCACGGCTGGCATAACCTCAGCTTTCCCGGCCAGCTTGGCCCGTTCGCCGGCCTGGCCAGCATGTTGGGGCTGAGCTGGCTGGCGGCATTGCTCTATATCGACGCCTACGTCTCGCCTGGCGGCACCGCGCTGATGTACGTGACCGGCGGCGCACGCGTGCTGTACGGCACCGGCGAGATGCGCGCCGGTCCGCGCTGGCTGATGCGTTTGAACACAGCCAAGGCCCCGTGGGCCGCGGTCCTCGTCATGTGGCTGGTCGGCATCTTGTTCCTGCTGCCGTTTCCGGCCTGGCAGTTGATGGTGAACTACATCACCTCGATCACCGTGCTGACCTACGGCTTGGGACCGGTCGTGCTGCTGGTGCTGCGCCGCAGCCATCCCGAGATGGCGCGGCGCTTTCGCCTGCCGGCCGCCGGTGTGCTCGCGCCGCTTGCCTTCGTGTGCAGCAACTGGATCATCGAGTGGACCGGCTTCAAGACAAACTCCTTCTTGTTCTTGCTGATCTTTGCCGGCTTCGCGTTGTACGCGCTGCATTACCACGTGATCGCACGCCGGCCCGCGGCTGCTTTCGGCTGGCGGCACATCGCATGGTTGTTTCCCTGGTTCGCGGGAATGTGGGTTCTGTCGGCGCTCGGTGACGTGGGCGGCGGCTGGGGCGTGCTGGGATTCTGGCCCGCCGTGGTGGTGGTTGCGGTCTGGAGCCTGGTGGTGCTGGCGTTGGCTTTGGTCAGTGCGCTGCCGCCCGGGGAAACGGCGGCGATGATGCAGCGGATGGAGCGGCTTTAGCCTTGCCGCCGACGATGTGAAGTCATGTGGTTTGTGAAGTCATGTGGTTGCCCGCCAGGTAGCCTTGGCAGATCGATCGCGCCAGACCGTGCTGGCTGAACCCGCCGGCGGATTCGCCGCCGCAATAGAGGCCGGGAATCACCGCGCCATTCAAATCCACCACCTGGCAGTGCGCATTGATCCGCAGCCCCATGCGCGTGTCGTGGATCACCGGCGTCGCCCAGGCGGCATAGAACGGCGGCGTGGCGATCCTGTATCGCGGCGCCGGCTTGCCGAAATCCGCATCCACACCGGTGTCGACGAAGCCGTTGTAACGCTCGACCGTCCGCACCAAATTCTCCGGCGGCATTCTCACGCGCTGGTGGCGCATCATGATCGTTTCCGCCAGCCCGGCGATCGTGTCGGCGCGAAAGCAGAACCCTCCGGCGAAATCGACATGCGGGTGCTCTGGGATCCATGCCTCGCGCCGCACGGCATCGGCATCGAATATCGCCCAGATCGGCCCACCGCCATTGTGTCCGTCGCCGATGCCCGCCATCGCCGCGTTCAGCCAGTTGTTCGGCCGGAACGTCACGTTCCGTGCATTGCGATAATCGGCTTGAACATAGGGATCGATCGACTTGTAGTTGTTGGTGGTAAAGCCCGGGCCGGTCTCGTCATAGAAGCGCTGGCCCAGCATGTTCACCGTGATCACGTTCTGCCAGTCGCCAACGGGCAGTCCGATCGCACCGGCACGATGGAATACCGCGCTCCCCGGATACCAGCGCAGGTTCTGATAGCCGTACTGGCAGCCGATCGCCGCCGGCTTGGTGATGTTGAAGCCAAACTCGCCGACCTGGTTATAAGTGCCCCACAGCGACGCGCCGATCGCCATCGCGGCCAGTTCCCCGCTGGCATCCTGATCCGACCACGGCATGCCCGCGAGGCCACAATATTCCTCTGTCAGACGCGGATCGGCGATGCGTCGGAAATTGACATTGCCGGTGGAACCGCCGGTGCCGATCACCACCGCCTTGCGCGCCCGAATCGCCAGCCTCGCGCCTTCATGCTCTGCGGCGATTCCCAGCACGCGCCCCGCGTTCGGCGCCTCGCGATGGATCGCCACCATCCGATGGCGCAACAGGATCGCCACGCCCCGACGCCGCGCCGCCGCTTCCAGCGGCCGCATGAGGCCGTTGCCGGAAGACCGCGTCGCTTGCTCCGCCGGATCGGCAGGCCTGCCGGTCTGCACCATCGGCCAATGCGACACCGCGCAATGCATCTCGCGCGGCGCCGAGTTTCCCACCGCGTTGCCGCCCCGCGCATCCGGCGCCTTGTCGACGAACACCACGCCATGCGCCACCAGCCAATCGAACACGGCGACGTTGCAATCGGCAAAGGCACGCACAATCTCACGGTCGTTGTAGCGGTAGTCGGGGAAGCCATTCGGTTCCACCACCGACCAGTCGGTCAGGTCGCGGAACAATAGATCGGGTGAATCCGGGATGCCGTGCAGCGTCTGCGCGCGAGTGCCGCCACCCAGCGGCACGTTGCCGCCGCTGGTGATCGCGTGGCCGCCGATATCGTTCTCTTGCTCCACCACGATCACCGATGCACCGGCTTCGCGCGCGACGATCGCCGCGGTCATGCCGGTGGCGCCGGCGCCGATCACGACCACATCGGCTTCGCGATCCCATGCCGCTGGCGGAGCCATCGCGGCCCCCGCACGCTGGGGAGCCGTACGCGCGGCGGCAACGCGCGAAGCAGCAGTCTCATCCGTCATGTCGATTCCTGAGCAGCAGCGGTACTTATGGTTCCGACCACGGCACGGGTCATCGCGTCAACGGCGGGACGGCGGAGCCGGCGCTGCAATCGCCGCTGCGTCCTGGCGGAACCCAGCGCGGCCTGTGGCCGCAACCCAATCGTCGCCGGTTGGCAAACCCAGCGCGATCATCGCAGTCAGCAGGAGCCGCGACGAATCGGGTCGGTATGCGATATCCGCGTTCATCGGCGCTCATCTGCGGCAAATATTGCTTCGCCGCGGGCCCCGATTGCCCTCGAGAGTACCCCGGGTAGTTTGTACCGTATGCAGCATAAAATCATCCTGCCGCAGATGAACGCCGATGCACGCAAATGGTTCGATACTTTTGCCAGCTTCGTCGGTTACCTTGGAGGATACACGGAAAAAGCCACCCTGCTAATGCCGGAGCTGCCCGGACGACCGCACGCTTCCTGTTCAAAGTCTTTGCCAACGCTGCACGCACGCCTCCTCACGTACTGTTCGTGCGGCACGCCCTGCTTTAAGATTCTGACACTGAGAAAATCGGAGAACCGCTGGAGAACCACGGAGCGAGCCCCAGACTGGCATCAGAGTTGACTCCGCAACAATTAATTTACTGCAAGCCACAGGTTCGCTTCAGCGCGGCTCGCCGGGAAAGCTGCTCCGTGCACACCGTGGCCTCCGCCTGACTCCGTGCTAAAATATAAAGCCAGACGATGCGGCACGAACGCCGCACCGGGAGACCGCAGCCCCCTCGTGCGGCGCCGTTGCGTCACCCGGCCACCGGCCTTCGCCGGGGCAGGCTTTCGCCGACCATGACGGGCGCGGCGCGGGTGCTTACGATGCGAAGCTGGTTTGCTCGGCAAACGTGCCATCCCGGCTTGGCAAGTTCTGCGAGGACGTCTCCCGCGCCAAAGCGTCCGAGGCGTCTACTGGCGGTCGGCGTCCGTCGTTGCCGTCCGGATCGTGCGGACCAGCGCGCCGCGCAACGTCGCGATCTCGGCAGCCACCATCCCCGACGCCGCGCGCAACCCCTCCGCCTGCGTGCCGGTCCTGCCCGCTTCCTCGGAAACCGCGGCGATCCGCCTGGTCACCTCCTGCACCGCCGATCCGCTCTCCACCACATTGCGGGCGATCTCCTGCGTGGCCGCGGTCTGCTGATCGATCGCCTCTGCCACCGTGGCGGCAACCTGCGCCACCTCGTCCAGCGTCTGGCCGATCTCGTCGATCGCCGCGACCGTGCCGCTGGTTGCGGTCTGCAGGCCCGCGAGCTGACGCGAGATCTCCTCGGTCGCCTTGGCGGTCTGCATGGCAAGGTTCTTCACCTCGCCCGCGACCACCGCGAAGCCCTTGCCGGCCTCGCCCGCCCGCGCGGCCTCGATCGTCGCATTCAGTGCAAGCAGGTTCGTCTGCCCCGCAATCCCGGCGATCAACTGCGCCACCGACCCGATGCGCCCCGCGGCCTCCGAGAGGGACCGGATCGTCTCCCGCGCATTGACGCCTTTCCCGGCGGCCGCGCGAGAGACGGTGCTCGCATGCCGCACTTGCTCCGACACCTGGCGGATGGATGCCGCGAGTTGTTCTCCGGCGGCCGCGACGACCTGCGCATTGGTCATCGCCTGTCCGGCCGCATCGGCGACATGCTCTGCATCGGCGCTGACCCGCTGCGCCGCCTCCGCCATCGCCGAGGCATCCCGCGCCATGGCACTGGTTTGTTCCGCCACGCTCTCCACGGCCGCGCCCGCTTCTTGCTCGATCGTCGCCGCCACGTGTGCCACCGTCTCCCGGCGGATCGTCGTCGCCTTGCGCGCGTACTCCGTGCTTTCCCACTGCTTGAAAGCAAGTTGCGCGCGCATCGCCCGCAGCATCGATGCCATGCCGCGAAACTCGCGCGCCGCCGGACTGGCTATCGCGCCGGTCAGGTTGCCATGCGCGATTTGCTCGAAATGTCCTTCGAACTCATGCAGGCAGCGGCGGATCGTGCGCATCAGCGCCCAGCCCAGAGCCAGAATCATGGCGAGGCCAGCGCATCCCACCAAGGCGCCGAGCAACAAGCGCGTGCGAAAGCCCGCGCCGGCATCCAGATATGCCTGCCGGCCAAGGGCGATCTGGAGGTCGGCCAGCTTGCGGTTGCTGTCGAACACCGCCTGGAACAATGGGGGCGCCTTGTTCTGGAACAAGTTGTCGAGCGCCGCGGAGTTGGCCTGCCGCGCCAGCGCCAGCGCGGGTTCGATCGCCTCGTGCAGCAGCGCGGCGTAATCGGCCGCGAAGCGCCGGGACGCCGCCTGTTGCTCCGCGGACAGCGCCATCTTCTGATAGCGCGCCCAAAGCTCGTCGACGCCCGCCAGGTTGCCGCGCACGGCAGGTTCACGCTGCCGCAACGCTTGCTCCGCCGAGGCACCGTGATCCAGCGACACCGCCGTCTGCGCGATCAGGTTCCGATCGTCGCGGATGAGATCCACCAGGTTGCGAAGCTGGTTTACCGCTGCGAGGTCTTGCTCATAGACCTGGCGCAGCGCCTGGTTGGATGCCGCCATGCCGGCAAATCCGAGCCAGCCGATCCAGGCCAGCAGCACCACCGCGGCAATCACCGCCGCACCGAGGCGCCCGGCGACGGAATGGCTCACATCACGTAAAGCACCCGGCCAGCCGGTCCGCGCCAGTGCGCCGTCACGGAGGCCGATGCCCTTGGCGGTGCCGTCGCTGATCGCGGCGTAGGCTTGTTCCGCCGCCACGATGTCCGCGCGCGCCGGCCTGCCGCGGATCGATATGAAGCCGGTGACCTCGCCGCCTTGCGTTTCCGGCGTGACATTGGCCTGGACCCAATAAAAATCCCCGCTCTTGGTGCGGTTCTTCACCAGCCCATCCCACGGCCGCCCGGCTTTGATGGTTGACCACAAATTGGCGAACGCGGCCGGCGGCATCGAGGGATGCCGCACGATGTTATGCGGCTCGCCCAGCAGCTCCGGTTCAGGGAAGCCGCTGACCTCGGTGAAGATGCGGTTGACGAAAGTGATGCGGCCGGAGAGGTCGGTGCGCGAGACGATGGGTTCGCCATCCGGAACGATGATTTCGTGCTGGGTGACCGGTTGGTTGACGCGCATGGCGTGGCCTTTGCAATTGGAGCGGCGCGCTTGAGGGCAGCCACGACCAAACCAGGAACTGGTTGATATTTGGTGAAGGTCGCGGCCAGGCGCGGGACGCATGCGGAAGATCGGTCGGCGGTTGCGCCGAGACCCCTTCCGAAAGCCGCCTCGCGCGGCGATATATCGTGGGTCGGAGGAGGCCAAAGGATGAAATCACGCCTGGTGGTCGCGGCGCTGCTGCCGCGTGACGTGGTCGAGCGTGCCCGGCAGGAGTTCGACGCGCTCGTGGTCGAGGGCGGCGACGACATGACCGCCCCCGAAGCCGTCGACGCGGCCGCCCGCCACCGCGCCGAGGCAATCCTGTTCACCAACACCCTGCCGCTGTCGGCCGACGTGATCGCGATGCTGCCGCCCTCGGTGCGCGTCGGCGCCACCAGCAGCGTCGGCTTCGACCATATCGACGTGGCCGCCGCACGGGCGCGCGGGCTGGTCGTGACCAACACACCCGGCGTGCTGACCGAATGCACCGCCGATCATGCGTTCATGATGTTGCTCGCCGCTGCCCGGCGCGCCTCCGAATACGATCGGATCATGCGCAAGGGCTGGCGCTTCCGCATCGGGCAGGGCGATCTGCTTGGCGTCCGGGTGACCGGCAAGACGCTCGGCATTCTGGGCATGGGGCGGATCGGCCAGGCAATGGCGAAGCGCGCGCGCGGCTTCGACATGCAGGTGGTGTATCACGGCCGCAACCGCCTGCCGCCGGACCAGGAGCAAGGCGCGCGGTATTTCGCCGACTTTCACGCGATGCTGCCGGAGTGCGATTTCCTCTCGCTGCACGCACCCGCCACGCCGGCCACCGACAAGATCATCGACGCCCGCGCCTTGGCATCGCTGCCGCGCGGGGCGGTGCTGGTGAACGTCTCGCGCGGCGGCCTGGTCGATGAGGACGCATTGTTCCATGCCCTGTCCTCCGGCCATTTGTTCGCCGCCGGCCTGGACGTGTTCCGCAGCGAGCCTCACTACGACCTGCGCTTTGCCGATTTGGAAAATGTGATCCTCTCGCCGCATGTCGGCAGCGCGTCGATCGAAACCCGCAACGCCATGGGCTTTCGCGCCCTCGACAACATCGCGGCGGTGCTGCTGGGCAAGCACCCGATCGACCCGCTCTGGCGGTAACGCAAGCTCGCCCGGGCAGCGGGAACCGACAGCGTTTTCCGCTGTTTCTTCTGCATGACAGCCAGACGGCTCGGCGCCCGCGTGGCCGCGTTCATCCTGCTTGCGGGCAGCTACCTCGTGCTCGCCGGCGCGACATCCGGCGATGAATGCATTGCCGCCGTCCTGACCGCCGCCGTCGCGGTCATGCTCGCGGAATTCCTCTCGCGCGTCAGCGGGCGTGACTTCGTGCTGCAAGACATAGGCTGGCCGCGGCTGATCGGCGCAACGCTGGTCACGCTGTTGCGCGACGTGGTGTCGGTCGGCGCTGTCCTGGCGTCCCGCAAGCCGGACAACGGCAGCTTCGAACGCCGGCGCTACACCGATCCCGATGGCGATCCGGCAGGCGGGAACGACCAGCAGGCGGGGGCAGGGCGGCGCGCAATCCTCACGCTTGCCACATCGCTGCCACCCGGCAGTTTTGTGATCGACGTGATGCCAGCGCAGCGTGAACTTCTGGTGCATCGGCTGGCGCGCCGGCCGGCATCGTCAGGGCACTGACATGGCACCCGCGCTCCCATGGCTCATTGCCGCCGTGGCGATGCTGCCGCCGCTGGCAATACCGCTCTGGGTGGCCGCGCGCGGCGACCTCGCCAGCCGGCTCGCGGCCGTGCAGCTCGGATCGATCGTCACCGGCCTGATCCTGGTACTGATGAGCTTCGCATTCGATCAAACGTCCCTGATCGACCTGCCGCTGACGTTGGTGTTTCTGGCGTTGCCGGGAACGCTGATGCTGGCGTTGTTTCTCGAGCGCTGGCTGTGATCCCCGTGCTTATCGCCGCGCTGCTGGCACTTGCTGTCGGCGCGGCGTGGCTGGGATGCATTGGCTTCGCACGACTGCGCTCGCCATACGCGCGCCTGCATTGCGTTCCCTTCGTCACGGCGGCAGCCGGTGCGCCGGTGGTGATTGCCGCGTTTCTGGCGGACGGCGCCTCCGATCGCGCCTGCAAGATCCTGCTGCTGGTGGTGCTTGCATTGGCCGGAGGTGCGGCGCTGTCGCATGCCGCGGGTCGCGCCTTTGCCATGCACGAGATGAATCCGGAGGACCGATGACCATCCTGCTGGCCCTGTTATTGCTCCTCACCGCGGCGGCGGGAGCAGGAATCGTGCTGTCGCGGGACCCGCGGCGACAGATCCTCGCTATTGCCGGCAATGGCCTCGCGCTCACGCTGCTGTTCTCGGCCTTGCAGGCACCCGACGTCGCGTTCTCGGAACTTGCCGTCGGCACCGCGGCGCTGCCGCTATTGTTCCTGGTTGCCTTGGTCAGCGTGCGCACCGACCGCAAGTCCGACCTGTGAACCGCATCGCGCGCCTGACATTGTTCGCCGTGTCGATGCTGGTGCTGACCGCGGCAACGATCGTGGTGGCAACGCACATGCCCACGTTTGGCAGCCATCCGCTGCCCTATGGCGATGCCGTCAACAGCCTGGTGCCGCCGGCGCGGCATATCAGCAACATGGTGAGCGCGGTCAATTTCGATGTCCGCGGCCTCGATACGCTGGGCGAGGAGTTCATGCTGGTCTGCGCTGTCACCGGCACGGTGGTACTGCTGCGCGGCACGCGAGGCGAGCAACTCACATCGCGCCCCGCCGGCATGCACGGCCGGCTGAACGCGCCGCGCAGCGACGCGCAGGTGCTGACCGGCCGCTTGCTCGGGCCGCTGATCCTGTTGTTCGGCCTGTACGTCGTCGTGCACGCCACCGTGACACCGGGCGGCGGCTTCCAGGGCGGCGTCATCATCGGCTCAGGCTTGCTGTTGCTATATTTGTGCGAGGAATACAGGACGTGGCGCTGGTTCATGCGCTCGCGCTGGCTGAACGCCTGCGAAGGCGGCGGTGCCCTGGTGTTCGTGCTGGCCGGGCTCGCACCGATGTGCCAAGGCGCGCATTTCCTCCAGAACGTCATGCCGCTCGGCGAATTCCGCGACCTGCTGTCCGGCGGACTGATGCAGATCGTCAATGCCGGCGTCGCCTGTGCCGTGCTGGGCGGCTTCGCGCTGGTGTTCCTCGAATTCCTGGAGGAGACGCGCGAGCCGCGCGACGAGGCATGATCGCGCTGTTGCCCTGGCTGGTCGCAGCCTGGCTGCTGGGCATCGGACTCTACGGCATCGTCACCAGCCGCAACTACATTCATCTGATCGGCTGCCTGAATGTGGTGCAATCGGCGACCTACGTCATCTTGCTCTGCGTCGGCTATCGCTGGAATGCCGGACCGCCGATCTTCGATCCGCATCCGCCGGGAACGCCGGCCGTCGATCCCGTGGTGCAGGCGCTCGTGCTGACGGACATCGTGATTGGCGCCACGGTCGCGGCATTGCTGCTGGCGCTTGCGGTGCAGCTTCACAAACGCAAGGGCACGCTCGATCCCGAGGCGCTGCGGCCGATGCGATGACCGATCTGCTTGTGCCGTTGCCGATCGCGTTGCCGCTGGCGGCCGCGGCCATCCTGCTGATCTTCGCCCATGTCTGGTCGGCGCGAGCCCCCGACGCGATCGCCATCTTCGTATCGCTCGCGACCGCGGCGGTCTGCGGCCTGCTGTTGCCGCGCGCAGCGCAGGCCCCGATTGCATACTGGTTTGGCGGCTGGCAGCCGCACCATGGCCTGACGCTGGGGATCGGCTTCGTCATCGACCAGGCCAACGCGCTGATCGCCTTGTTCATCGCCCTGTTGTTCTCGGCGACGTTCGTTTTCGCGCGCGGCTACATGCCGGAGATCGGCAGCCACTTCCAGGTGCTGATGCTGCTGATGATGACCGGCATGATCGGCTTCTGCCTCACCCACGATCTCTTCAACATGTTCGTCTGGTTCGAGGTGATGAGCGTCGCCGCCTTTGCCTTGACTGCCCTGCGCCTGGAAGCCTCGGCACTGGAAGGCGCGTTGAACTTCACCGTGGTGAACGGCATCGGCAGCTATCTGATGCTGGCCGGCATCGGCCTGATCTACGCGCGGGCGGGCGCACTCGACTTCTCCGCCATCGCCCGGAGCGTCAGCAAGGCCGGCGGCGATCCGGTGCTGACCGCCGCATTCTGCCTGGTCGTGATCGCGCTGTTGATCAAGGCGGCCATCGTGCCGTTCCAGTTCTGGCTGTCGGACGCGCATGCGGTGGCGCCGAGCCCGGTCTCGGTGATCTTCTCCGGCGCCATGGTGTCGGTGGCATTGTACGGCGCGGCGAAACTGTATCGGCAGGTATTCGCCGGCGATCCGCCGGTGGATTTCACCATGCACCACCTGATGCTCGGCATGGGCGCGGCAAGCGCGGTCATCGGCGGCCTCATGTGCCTGTGGCAGCGCCATCTGAAGCGACTGCTGGCGTTCTCCACCATCGCCCATATCGGCATCATGCTGGTGGGGATCAGCCTGCCGTCGGCTGCCGGAACAATGGGCATGATGGTCTATTTGTTCGGACATGGGCTGGTGAAGGCGAGCGCCTTCATGATCGCCGGCATTCTTCTCGCCACCTATGGCGGCGTCGACGAAATCGGGCTCCGCGGCCTGGCACGCCCGATCTGGCCGGCCGGCATCGTCCTGGCACTCGCCGGCTTGCTGCTGGGCGGCGCCCCGATCGGGATCATGGGCGAGGGCGCATCACTCATCGGTTCCGCCGCGAGCAAGCCCGGCGATCTTTGGGCCTTCGCCGCGATCACCTTCGCCAGCGCGCTCACCGGCGGCGCCGTGTTGCGCGCGGCCGGGCGGATCTTTCTCGGGCTGGGCCGCGTGCCCGGCGATGAGGCACTGGCGCCCACCGAACCCGAAGCCGAACGGCACCGCCCATTCTGGCCGATGTTCGCCCCATGCGCCGTGCTGGTGGCGGCGGCGCTGGCCGGCGGCGGCAGCGTCGTGCGCCTGGTCCAGCATGCGGCCGGGTCGTTCGTCCATCCCGACGCCGCGGGCGTCCTGCGGGGCGCGGCCAGCCTGGCACGGGGCGACATCGGGCCGCTGCCGCCGGATCTGCATCCGCTGGTTCCATGGTGCGGATTTGCGTTGGCGATTGGCCTCGCCGCCTGGGACCTGTCGCGGCAGTACCTGCCGCATCGGCTGCATGAGAGCGCGCGCATGCTGGCCGTGCCGCTGCGGCTGACGCTGGACGCGGCCCATAACGGCATCATCGGCGACTATGTGACATGGATGATCGCCGGCCTTGCGGTCATGGCCGCCGTGCTGGCGTTGACCTGATCCTCACCGGCTGACATGGACCGGCCCTGGCCACTGGTATCGATTTCCGCAGAAAGTCGATACGTGGCTTTTGTCTGGTATCCGATTCACGCGCCGAATCGTGGTCGCTGCGCGACTCACGCTTCTCTGCGATCGGATACTGGGGCAGTCTCCGGCCGGCAAGACGCGAGAGACCATGCATCCCGAGATAAATTTCGGCCTCGCCGGCCGCCGCGCGATCGTCACCGGACATCGCGGCGGTATCGGTGGCGCCATCGCCGCGACGCTGCGCCGTGACGGCGTCGACGTGATCGGCCTCGACCTGCCGGACTTCGACCTCAGCGATACCGCGACGTTGGAAGGCCGCCTTTCTGCTGTTGTTGCGAAACAAAGTCCGATCGACATCCTGGTGAACAATGCCGGCGTTACCGTGTTGGGCAGCGTGGTGGAAACGCCGCTTGCCGACGTAGAGCATGTGTTTCGGGTGAATTTTCTGGCCGCCTATGCGCTGATGCGCGCCGTGCTGCCCGGCATGGCCGAGCGCCGGCGCGGGGCGATCGTCAATATCGCCTCCGACCAGGCACTGATCGGCAAGCAGGTCAGCGCGGCCTATGGCGCATCGAAGGCGGCGGTCGCGCAGCTTTCGCGCAGCGCCGCGCTGGACTGGGCGCGGTTCGGCATCCGGGTGAACTGCATCGCTCCCGGCAGCACCGACACGGCGATGCTCGCAACGGTGATCGGCGATCTGGCCGCGCAATATCCGGACCGGTACCCGACCTCGTCTGCGGACGCCTATCGGGGCGGCGTGCCGCTCGGCCGCTTTGCGCGCCCGGAAGAGATTGCCGCGGCGGTGGCGTTCCTCGCCTCGGACGCCGCGTCCTTCATCACCGGCGTCATCCTGCCGGTGGATGGCGGCACCACCGCGGCATGAGCGTGAAAAAGATCGCCGTGGTGACCGGCGGCACGCGCGGCATCGGCGCGGCGATCGCCGATCGCCTGGGCGTCGATGGCTTCCGCGTGATCGTCGCCGCGCGCCATGCCGCGCCTGCATCGCAGCACGAGTGCCGTGTCTGCGACGTGACCGACGCCGCGTCGGTGCAGCGATTGTTCGTGGCACTGCCTCATGTCGATGCGCTGGTGAATTGCGCCGGACTGGCCGGCGCCAACGCGCTGGACGGCGACAATGCGTTGTGGCACGCGATCATCGCGACCAACCTGCACGGCACCTATTACTGCTGCAAGGCGGCGCTGCCGCTGCTGGCGGAAGGCAGCGGACGGATTGTGAACATCGCCTCCGTCCTCGGCCTGCGCGGCGTCGCCGACCAGACCGCCTACTGCGCTGCCAAGCACGGCGTCGTCGGGTTCACCCGTGCGCTGGCCCTGGCACTCGCGCCGCGCGGGATCACGGTGAACGCGGTCTGCCCTGGCTGGGTGGACACCGACATGGCGCGCCAGCGCTTCTCTGAATTGGGGATGACCGCAGAGCAAGCCGGCGCGGGCGTTCCCACCGGGCGGATTGTCACGCCCGCGGAAGTGGCGGACGCCGTTGCCTGGCTGGTGCGGCCGGAGGCACGCAACGTCACCGGGCATGCATTGCCGATCGAGGGCGGGCTGCTGTCAGGCGTCGGCTGACCGGGCTTGCAGAGCAACCTCGTCCCGTGGGCGACGCGGCCTCTCCCATGGGCGGCATGGGCGATGTATAGAGCGAGGCATGCCTCGCCGCTTCCGCACGCTCGCCACCGTCGCCGGCCTTTGCCTCGCCGTCGGCGTCATGACCACCCTGGTCTCCTACTCCGTCACGCTTTACCGATTGTTCTGCCAGGTCACCGGGGCAGGCGGCTACACCCAGCGCGCCGCCACGGATACCGCCACGGAATCGGCGCGCACCGTCACCGTGTCGTTCAATACCGATGTCGCCCCCGGCATGCCGTGGCGCTTTGTGCCGGTGCAGCGCAGTGTCACCGTTCATCTCGGCGAGGAGACGCTGGTGTTTTTCCAGGCCGAGAACCTCTCGGACCACACCATCGTCGGCCACGCCACGTTCAACGTCACGCCCGACCGCGCCGGGATCTATTTCAAGAAAATCCAGTGCTTCTGCTTCACCGAGGAAAGCCTCGGCGCGCATCAGAATGTGGAAATGCCGGTCGATTTCTTCGTCGACCCGCGCATGGCGAAGGACCCCGGCGCGTCGGATGTTCACAACATCGTGCTGTCCTACACGTTCTTCGAATCTCGCGATCCGCAAAAAGCGCAGGATCTGGCGCGCTTCGACAACTCTCCGCCGGATCCCGCCGCCGGACGCAACTTGTTCGCCACCGTTTGCAGCGCCTGCCACGAGTTGAACACGAACAAGGTCGGCCCCATGTTGGATGCAGTGGTGGGTCGTCGCGCCGGCAGCGTGCCCGGTTATCCCTACTCCGCGGCACTAGCGCAGTCGGGCGTCACGTGGGACGCTGCATCACTGAACAAGTGGCTGGCGGGACCGCAGCAATTCATTCCGGGCGCGACCATGCCGTTCAGCCTGCCCGATGCGGTGCGCCGGCGTGATGTGATCGCCTATCTTGAGACATTGAAGCCGCACGTCACGAAGAATCAGGCAGCCGCCGCGCCCAGGGAGCCGCCCGGCTAGCCCCTCCGCTGCTCTGCATTGCGTCGGAGCAAAGCAATCGCGGCGCGATGCTGCGCGGCCTCCCCGCGACCATGGCCGCATGCCACAGTCGCAATGGAGGGAGGACATCATGCAGCTCGCCACGCGCCCAATTGCGACGTACAGGACGGTCGACATGCACACCGCCGGCGAGCCGGTGCGCATCGTGCTGGATGGCTTCCCCGAGCCGCGCGGAGCCACCGTCCTGGCGAAGCGCGCCAACGCAATGGCGCGGCTCGACACGCATCGCCGGCGGCTGATGCTGGAGCCGCGCGGCCATGCCGAAATGTATGGCGCGTTGCCGGTCGCCGCCGCCGCCCCCGGTGCCGCGTTCGGCGTCTTGTTCCTCCACCATTCCGGCTTCAGCACCATGTGCGGACACGCCACCATCGCGCTCGGGCGCTGGGCCGCGGACAGCGGACGCGTGGCTTTGCACGACGGCCGTGCCGATTTCGTGTTGGAGTGTCCGTGCGGCCCGGTCGACGTCCACGTGCGCGACGGCGGCGCGTCGGTGGCGTTCGACAGCGTGCCCGGGTTTGCCGCGGCGTTGGATCTGCGCGTGGCGGTGCCCGAGTTCGGCGAGGTTGCCTGCGACATCGGCTATGGCGGCGCGTTCTACGCCATCCTGCCGGCGGCGTTGCTCGGGATCGATCTGCGGCGCGATCCGCTGGAACGCCAGCGTGCCGCGGCCCGCGCGGTGACCGAGGCGATACGCGCGGCGGGAGCCATTCGGCATCCCACCGAACCGGACCTGGGCTTTCTGTACGGCACGATCCTGACCGACGATACACCGCCGGGAGAAGTCAGCTGCAATCTCTGCGTTTTCGGTGACGGCCAGATCGACCGCAGTCCCACCGGCAGCGGCGTCACGGCGAGGCTGGCGGTCGAGGCCACGCGCGGATTGGTGCGCGCGGGCGAAAGCCGGCAGTTCAGCGGTCCGACCGGTGTGCCGTTCACTGGCGCGGTGATCGCGGCAGAACGAGTGGCCGGCCTGCCGGCGTTTCGCGTGCGTGTGGAGGGCACTGCGTTCTACAGCGGCGAGGCGACGTTCGTCGTGGAGGAGGGGGATGCGTTGCGGGACGGTTTTGCGTTGAAATGACAGGACGGCGGATTTGCAGTAGCGGCGGCCGCCGGCCGCCCGGCAATCCAGGCGAATGGTCAATGGCAATGCGTGCTGCGGAGGTGCGGCGTGCGGCAAAGAAAGTCAGTTCACCACAGATTTCTCAGATTACCCAGATGAAGTCTCGGACTTAAATTCGTAGTTTCACCAAGAGGCACACGGTATGA
>Ga0335072_10004601_pt1 | contig 20418 bp, 41 predicted proteins | sample Lox_Sample_21_FD_206725 | JGI IMG/M metagenome (GOLD analysis project Ga0335072, IMG submission 206725) | Soil microbial communities from Loxahatchee National Wildlife Refuge, Florida, United States - Lox_Sample_2.1 | ecosystem: Environmental > Terrestrial > Soil > Wetlands | place: USA...
TGTGGCATCAGGTCGCGTGGAGTCTTCTATGGGCCGCGCCGATTTATTTCGCTGCCGGGCTCCTCTGGTTCTTCGTATTGCTGTGCCGAGGACTGGACACAGCGAACGATGTATGGAATGGGATTTTCTAAGGCGTGCGGTAAGGCTCATTCGAGGGCTGCGTCAACGGCCTGGGGCCACCGCTCCGTCAGAGCCTGTGCACCTGCCGGATGAGGTTTGACGACCAAACCGGTGGGTGCACGGGGGCGGAATTGAGGCCGGGTTGGCTCAGCGGCGACAGCAGCAGTTTTGTAAACTGCCACCCCACACCAAGGGTTCGAGTCCCTTACCCGGCTCCACATTTTCTACGGATATTTCAGATTTAAGCCGACCAGGTGTAATAACCATCAGAGAGTTTTTGTGCGGGACGGAAGAGCGGCGTTCTTCGCTGCGCTCATAACGCAGAGACCGGGGGTTCGAATCCCTCTTCCCGCAACCAATTTCGGAGCAGCACATGTTCAATATCTTTGCTTGGATACGTCGGAGGAAAGAAGAGAAGAGAGCAGCCAAAGCCCGCGCGAACGCTGAGAACGTCTTGGCCTGCAATGGTTACTGTCTGAAACATCATGTGCTGAAAACGGGATGGACAAACCATCTGGATCAATGTGGCGTTCTGGTCAGCAGTCGGGCTAATTACAGAGGGTGCCCGCAGTGTCACGCCGAATTCGAAGCAAAGTGGTCCAAGGTCACGGCTAGGTGTGAAGCCGAGACGGCTGTTCTTGTCGCAGAGGCTAAGCAGGTACTTGGCTGGGTTGAGCAGCCGAATCGGGGCGCGAACAATCGGTCGCAGTTGGAGGGGCAATGAAGCGTCTACTATCGTTTGTCTTCGGATTATTCCTTCCAGTGAGCTTGCTTTTCGCAGGTATCGGACTGACAACCATCGGTGCCTGGACCAACGGATTTGTCATGCAAGCCAACAGAGGTCAGATGCCCGTGTGGTGCGTGACTGACGGAGTCCTGATTAACGTTGTTTCCGATCCGTCGCATTCCGTACTGACGAAGAGCACTCGCTACCCCGAATTGGCCGACATAATTCCGGTATTTTGTATCGTACAGAACCATGCGGTGCTGGGGCAGATGGCGAGCATCGGTGATCTGCTGATATTCACTGGCGGCGATCTGAGTATACTAAGCCCCCTTATCTTGTTGGGAGTCTTGTTTGTATTGATACTGGAAGGCTTCAGTTTGGTGCGCCGCGTACCGGTGATTCAGGAGGCCGGGGAAGGTTGGAGCGAGGTAGATTAATGAGCTTGAAATTGAGGAAGGTCGAGCGTGTGAATGCCGACGACACTGTCACCGAGATCCTGTTCAGCGAATTGAAGACGGGCGATCGGTTCAAGTTAACTGATGTGGACGATGAGAACCCACTCGAAAAGGGTGACGTGATCTACATCGCTAAGAGTGACGCGAAACCCTGCGAGCCGGAAGGAAATTTCGGGATTGAAGCGGAGGCGGCATGAGCTACAATCCCGGACCGTATACTCCGCCGAGGATCGAGGAGTCGATCCATCCATGTGAGGGCTTAGGCACCAAATACCTCCTACCCTGGCGGTTGCTCGATTGTTTCCGCACCTGCATGGAAGAAGTACGCCGGAGGCCGGAGATCGGGCCGTCTGTTCACCAGTTGTTCGCGGCATACCGCGATCGCGAAGTGTTTCCGAGGTATGAAGGAAGATTTGGCCCGGTAAACGCCTTGTCGCTCGGAGACGGAGAGTTCTGGGGGCCACAGCCTTCAGCGATCTATGAGGTGACCTCCCGGGGGCACAAGGACCTTGCTGAAGTGCAGAGACGTGTTCGTGAATTCGGGGTCGATTTTTGCGTACCAACGTCGGATTCGGAACGCGGATGGTTTCAGGCGATCGATGGCATCGAGCGGCATCCGGATTGGCTTATGAAAGTAGAGGCCATCCTCGAAGAAATTGGTAGCAGAGAAGATTAGGGCCGTGTGCACACCGGCCCGCTAAGTGTGGCCGGGGTTGCTGTCGGTAAGCATCGCTGGACCGTGACTCCAGTTCTCGTGGGTTCGACTCCCACCGGCCACCCCAAAGATTGCTTTGCGAGCGAGGATTATACTGATGCCAACCTCAAAGCAAGTCACAGCGGAACAAGCCGCGAAAATGACAGCCGAGCAGCTACATGAGTTCGGCTACTACGTGAGCGACGAGATTCTGGACACCGTCTCTACCGAGAAGCTGCGCGTCGCCTTAGGTGGCGAGGATGGTCCACCGGCATGGTGCGCGGGAAGATGGACCGACAGATGTGAGAAGGCCCTGGCGAGACGATTTCGTGATCGTGTACCGCTTATGCACCATATGGAGGCGTGCCGTTTCTGTAGCACCAAATATATGTCCGTATGCTGTGATGGTGCTGAAATTTTGCGGGCTCTCTGTGACGTGAATTGAGTGTCCCGACTACCAAATAGATTTAATGAAGGTTTGTGGGCGGTTAGCTCAGCTTGGGAGAGCACGAAGCTGGCAGCTTTGAGGTCGCAGGTTCAATCCCTGTACCGTCCACCACAAGAGGAGGAAGGTCGCGCGTTCGAATCGCGCCTCGCCTTATGGAGATCCCGGCCAGGCCGGTAGTGCCAAGCGGTGAGTAGCTCAGTCTGGTAGAGCATCCTCGAAACCGGAAATGTGAGTTCGACCCTCACCGCGACACTGCCTCGGCAATCGCGTGGTCTTAATGGCAAGACGCCGGGTAGATTTTGAAGTCAACGAAATGAAGGGAGGTCCACCATGAGGTAAGTGTCCAAAGGAACACCACCGAATGAGCAGGTCCTACAAACGCCCTTATGCCGCGTTTTGCGGCTGGGGAAGTGCACGTACTGATAAGCAGATAGCAAATCGCGGAGTTCGCCGTAAGCAGAATGCGTGGCTCCGCAAGCACTGGCACGAAGAAGAGATGAGGCTCGTCCCTCATCGCTACGAGTGCTCCCACAACGATGTGTGGTCCTGGCGTCGCGACGGTAACCAGTATCTTCAGGTGCCCGATGCGCGTTGCTGGTCCACGTATTGTCTGCAAGTGAATCAGCTTCACCCCTACGACAACGGCTGGTGGAGCAACTTGAATCCCGAGTGGCCGCCGCGCTGGTACGAGGAGATCACTCGGAAGTGAAGATAGGAGGAAGTCATGGTCTCGATGTAACACGCCGCACGAAGGGGGCGGCATCCGGCCATGACTCATCCACTTACCCGTGCCGAACGTCGGCATCAGCGCGACCGCGTCATTGCGAGGCGGCGCTTCATCTACCAGCATATTTGGAATGCGGGCGCGTTCGGAATACAGGAACGCACCAATCCCTTCCATTGTGGTGGTCGCCTATACTTTCCGGACTTTCCGACCTGGGGTCGATATGCGAAGTGGAACCTCGGCTGCGGCTCCAGGCTCTGTCACGCAGATAAGTACTTCGGTCGGAAGCGCAAGCGCCGTGAGGCCCTGAAACGCGCCGCCCGGGAGTGGCAACAATTCCTCGACGAATAATTGAGACTCCGGTCCGCACCCGTATTAACTCTGTGAGGGGCTTTATGGGCAAGCGGAAGTACGCCAAGATTGGGGAAGAGATCGAGATCATCGAGCCGGTGCGGTTCGTGCGCTGCGGGTATCCCCTTTCCATGGCCTCCATCATGCGCGATCGCCGGAGCGAAGTAGAGAAGAAGCTTATCCGGATACTGGCGGTGCTGGAGGACCAGCCGGAGCCCGAATTCAAGGAGCCGGACGCACCGGTCGCGGTTCTCGCCCTCCCGGACGACGGCTTTCTTTCTCCCTCTTACGATACGTCCATCTCCTGGATAGGCATCGGCGACACCTACACCAGCAATCTCATCCAGAAGGCGATTTGCGCCTTCATTTTGCGAAAAGAGCAGTTTGGTGGACAGGAGCGTCGTATATTCGAAGAACGCCTGGACGGTTACAGCATTCCTGGACGCGGCTGGCACGTGACCAACAAAAGGTTCGTGCGCACCGGCACCTACTCACCCGGATACCAGGGATATAGCTGTTACAGCGGCGAGTACGACTACGATCCTCCGGAGCTATACGACTCGGAGACGCATTGTGTGTATACTGTCGTGCGCGGCAATTGCGTCTGGCTTCCGGATCAACACTGCTCTCCATCGAGCATGGACATCCTCGCGGTGCATACGCGCCGTATCGAAGACAACAAACAACCCAGTCATCCGGAGCCATATCAAGGAGACAACTATGTCAGTGGACCCCAGCATTCTTGAAGCAATCAACCAAACACCGACAGCCACACTGTGCCCGCTGGTGAGCGTGTTGATCACGCGAGCAAGGATATTAGAAACGATCGACCTCGCCAAAGCCAATGAGATTCTGGACGAGGCTCGCGCCGTTGTGAACGCCCTGCATCGCCGTATCGATGTGGTCATCCTGCCGTCAAATACCACGTTTACGACATCGGTGTTGCCATCCGAGTTGCATCGGCGGCTTGGTGAGTAATATGGGCTCCGATCCGGACTACATAACACGCAACGGCATCAACTACCGCAAGGATGGGTATGCTTTCTGTGATCGATGCGGCTCTGGCGCGGTCGTCAACCGGCTTTGCTTGAAATGTGACGTCAAGCCCACCGAGGAAGACGTTAAGGTAGCTGAGAAGATTAAGTACCTTTGTTACTGGCCGCGCATGGAGCCGATGAAAGGATTTTTTGATGGCCGACCGGAGAAATTCGACACCGAGCGGGCGGCACAGGTTATCGCCGCCATGCGGGAACCGGCGCTTCATTGTGATGGTTGTGGGAAGTGCCTCGATTGTCTACGGCGAGAACGCGGGCGCGAACAAGATGGAAAGCGAGAATAGAGATGCAACTCATTGACGGCAACATCCCAGTTTTCGGCGAAGCCGATGAAAAGACACTGAACCAGATCCGCACCTGCGCGAAGACCGCCGACAGGGTTGCACTGATGCCCGACAACCACCTGGGTTACGGTGTCCCGATCGGTGGCGTCGTCGCCTACAAGGACGCGATCTCTCCGACCGGCGTCGGCTATGACATCGGCTGCGGCAATAAGGCCGTTCGCTTGGACATGCCGGGCTCCGAGCTTCGGGCCAACATCAAACAGATCATGGATGATGTGTGGAACACGATCAGCTTCGGCGTTGGGCGCAAGAACAACGAGAAGGTGGATTTCGGCCAACTCGATGCGCACCCCGCCTGGACCCTCGATGCCACGAAGCCTCTCATGAAGAAGGCCAGTGACCAGCTTGGCACCGTTGGTTCCGGCAACCACTACGTGGACCTGTTCACCGACGAGCAGGACCGCGTCTGGATTGGGGTGCACTTCGGTTCCCGTGGTCTGGGCCACGGCATCGCAACATGGTTCCTCAAGGCCGCTGGTGCTAAAGACGGCATGGATGTGGAGCCGGTTGTCTTTCCGACTTACAGCGATCTTGGTGCCCAGTACGAGATGGCGATGTTCCTTGCCGGTGACTATGCCCATGCTGGCCGCGATTGGGTCTGCGATCGTGTGGCGAAGATTTTGGGCGCTCCGATTGTCGAGCAAGTGCACAACCACCACAATTTTGCGTGGTTGGAAAAGCACAACGGCGAAGAACTCTGGGTTGTCCGCAAAGGCGCGACCCCGGCCTTCCCCGGCCAGAAGGGTTTCGTCGGCGGCACCATGGGTGAGCAATCAATCATCCTGGAGGGAGTAGAGAACGAGAACGCGAAATACTCACTCTACTCGACCGTGCATGGAGCGGGCCGGGCGATGGGACGCAAGGAAGCGACCGGCGTCACCAAAAAGAACAAGGAAACTGGTGAGGTCCGCGTCGTCCGTGAAGGCAGGGTGACACCCGAGATGATGCGGGCCTGGGTGGATCGCGCGGGGATCGAACTGCGTGGAGCCGGGCTCGACGAGTCCCCGGATTGCTACAAGAGGCTCGATGAGGTCCTCGCGGCAACCGAAGGTTCCGTGCGCATCCTGCACCGGCTGACTCCGGTCGGAGTTGCGATGGCTTCGGCCAAAGAATTTGATCCGTACAAGGACTGAACATGTTTACCACCCACGGAGATCACCGCGACTTATTACCGGGCTGGACGGTTTTTCCGCCCGGTAATCCGCCCCTTCGTAGAGTTGTAAGTCGGGAATTCGATCCGCTATCCCACGGGTATTATTTTCTTGAGTTCTTGGTTTGCGGGCATATTCATCGGGTATCGACTCGGATTCGCGCCACAAAATCACGACGTTGCATTAACTGTTGGCGTCAGAAGCCCCAAGACTTCGACCCCAATAAGGACTGATAATGGCCTCGATACCCGTATTCTTCTCGCTAGACGCGCTCGCAGATGGTTTTTCGGAGATTGAAAGGAACCTCTTGTGCGTTGACAAGGTCTTTATTCACCCGGAGGACGCCTCGGACTTCGTTCACACGATGTCGTCTTACACGCAGGAATATGATACCGAGTGCGCTTGCGAGCGCGTCAAAAGCGGGCCGATATGTCGAATATGGGGCGCGGAAGTCCACACCGATGCCACCGTTCCCAGAACGCGCATCCGGCTCGTATCCGACCAATCGAGCGGTTGCGGAGGCGAGCAAGTACGAGGTCCTATGGAGCATTGGATATGACGGGCAACGCTGCGAAAGAGCGGATTGCGACCCAGGAGCAGGCACTCGCGAAGGCAAGGCGATTATGGGGACCTAAGGCTTTCGTTGAGGAGCGCAAGGACGCTTGGGGCCAAGTGCGTTACGGTCGCTTTGTGGTGGGCAGTGGCACCTGGGCCTGCAATGACGGTAAAGGGAAAGTGTGGATCGTAGGGAACAGTCACCAATCCTGGGACGAAGCCTTCGCCGACGCGAGGACGAGGTACAAATATTGGGAGTTACCTTGATGGCAAATATTCGTACTATTCAACCGATTGAAGATGCGTCCCTGAGCAGCATCACGATGCTTCAGGTGTACGAGGCCTTTTTTGAGCTAGACCAGGCATTGGATCGATCGACCCGAATGGTTAGGCGCTCACTTATAGAGGCTTTTTTATCGTGTGAGATCCACGATCTACGAGAAGAAGGAAAAGACTATGACGCCGAGCTTCTGCTACAGCAAGCACATCGTCATAGATACACACCGCGTCCGTTGTTCGAAAAAGAGTTCGCACGGCTTGATTCTCAGTTAGGGAGAAAGTGATGGCAAGGATTCGTGTTATGACTGAGGAGGTCTATCGTAAGCGGCCATATGTATGTGGTTGCTGGGGCGATCCCTCAACTCAGTTTATCGGCTTTGAGGAACTTGTGAGTGTACTGAACTCAGCCTCGGACCCGGGTATTGAGGAGCGGGTGTATGTGGTATGCCTGCCACGTCCTGTGGAGGCCTCACAGGAAACTCCGCTTCCGTCCAACGCCATTGTTTTGGAACAGATACCTATCTATACGCTAAGGCCCCGCTGATGGCCTGGTCATGGGAGACGGACGACATTCCGCCCGAACAGTGGAAGGAGGCGCTTCGCGCAAGTGGAGAGACGATCTGCGAAACCTGCGCGAAGCCGCTTCGAAAGCATTATCAACCGGCAAAACAGACATGTCCGACCTTAGTGATCGGGTGTGATGGACGATGGTGGAAGTTATGACCCAACAACCGAACTTTTTCTCGCTCGACACTATGTGGGGTAGATGATGAATCGTCGTGAGCTTTTAGTACAGATCGCCGGTGTCGCCGGTGCCGCCGCACTACCAACACCTTTAGCTCTAGCAGAGAAGGCCATTGGTCCGATTCGCGTTCAGGCGGAACTCGAAGCCCGTGTCGCCAAGATCGCAGACTGGAGCAAACCGTGGGGCCGGAGGACCGAACGGCACTTCCAGAACCAGATCAAAGATTTCGGTGGTCTTATTCTCAATTCCTCCCCGGAGCATCGGTCATGCCTTGATTGCGAGCATATCCGCGTTGGCGGAATGCCAAGCCGCGCTTGTGTCAAGCGTCCGATGGTCGCCTTGTGGTTCATGGATGCTGAAAGCGAATTGGCTAATGGCTACACCTCAACCGTTGAAACAGGCTTTGTCCCCAACATCGGTGGGGCCGATAAGTTAGGTTGCATACGGACGCGCCATCCGGGTCAGACTATGGCTGATGTGTGCCCATTCTTTCAGATGGATGCCGGGTTCACAGGTCGTCCGACCCTGTATATCCGTGATGTTTGGGCTGAAGAGGAAACGAGACAGGACAAGGAGGTAGTATTGAGCGACTTCAAAACGATCTATGAGCACATCGTCACGGACCCGCGCTACCTCACCAACATCGAGTACGGCAAGCCGCGCCGGGGCCACGCCGAGGGCACGGTCAAGGCACACATCGCCGATCTCGAAGCCAACCTGGCGAAGCTGGTCGCCCGGGGCCTCGTAGACGCCGACAGCGAGCGGTACTGGAAGCTCAGGGTCCTGATTCACGTGCACGACAGCTTCAAGATGGAGGCGAAGCGCGATAGCATGATTCTCGATCCGCAGAGTCACGCTTCACTGGCGCGGGCCTACTTGCTTGATCTTACCCCCGACTGGGATATGCTGCAGATCACCCAGTTTCACGACATTGGGTTTGCTGTCTTCAAGAAGCATGAGAGCACGGGTCGCTTTGAAGAAGAACGGATTCTTAAGGCATTAGGATGCATTCGAGACAAGGACCTCTTTCTTCTCTTTGCCATAATCGATGCCTGCACGCCGTCTAAGGGACGCAAGATGATTCAGTGGTTTGTCAAAAAAATCAATGAGATGTTTTCCGATACGACGATCAAGCCTGAGCACATCCTTCCCGGGCCGGATCTCATCGGAGAATCGTGGTAGGGTCCGTCTTGTCCGTGAATTCTATTGGTAAGCACAACTTCGTGGCCAGCGCCAAGACCCAGGAGACTGCTTGGGCGCTCATTGAGCGGCTCCGCGCCGCGTGCCCCGTCAACGGCTTCGTTGTCGTCCTGGAGAACGCCGGGGCCAAGCCAGCAATACATGCGACGGGTGCATTCCACCCCATCGATCGAGCGGCGGCCCAGTGCGTGGTGAAAGCCTTCGTCGCCGCGATGAGCGAAAAATCCCACAGCAATAATCGAGGCTCCCGGCAGGTATCGGTATTACCTATCGAGGAGTAAATCACATATGGCTATGACCGGTAACGACATCACCGCCAATTACCATGGCGGCAGCCCCAACTCCGTCGCAGCAAACAAGCGTGCGACCAACAACAAGCGTGTGGATCGGCAGCGGATCGTCAGCGCTCTTCGCCGCAATCGGCGGCGCGGCCTTACCTGCGAGGAGATTGAGATCAAGCTCGGTATGAAGCATCAGACGGCATCGGCGCGGCTGACCGACCTTAAGCGGGCGGGCGACGTAACGGTGATCGGTCGGCGCGGCACCTTGACCGGTTCACCAGCGGGCATCAACTTCCTGACGAGCGAACTGGCTCCCGCGTAGGCGTCTTTTGGGCGGTGTGGCTGCAAAGAGTTACGCCGCCCAAAAGGTTAGATCGTTCGTTTTTGCGCTTTCTTTTTCTCGGCCCAACGCTTGCGCATCGCCTCGGCAATCTTCTTTCGGCCTGCGGCGGAGATGCCACGCTTTTTCTTCATCCCTGTTCCGTTCGAGACCAGGAGATCGCGTGCTTGTTGGAGTCGAGAAATTTCTTGATCGATTTCGGCTACGATTGGGGTTAGACTCATAAAGTTCCTCTGAGACGATCTTAACAAAAGATCGCAACTTTTACACCGGGGATGCGTCCAAGTTAAGGAAAGGCAATTTGTGACCATGAACACCTCCATAAAAATCGGCATCGAACGCGTCAGCCGCATGAAGCGGATGAGCGAGGATGTGCGTCGCGGATGGGAGATTCGCGGAGGGGGGATGTAACCAGGTCACCAGCCTACTGGTTTCACGAGCCCTCAGCCCAAAGCTGAGGGCTTCGTATTTTGGGCTCAGGCCCAGATGAAGGTCTTTGACAACTGAAAGTGAAGTAGCTCCCCGCCCGGTGCGGGCGGGGCACACATGGGCGTAAGCTTAGCGGCCAAACTGCCGGTCTCCAAAACCGGACTCGTCGGTTCGAATCCGACCGCCCATGCCATTTACAAGGTTTTTGCGGAATTTTGTAACGTAATCTCCGCAAAAAGATTTCGTAGCGCTTATGTATGGACGAGCGGTTTGTTTGTAAACAATGTGACATTCCCAAAGAGTCGGGAGAGTTTTACACAAGCAGAGTGAGTGGAAAGCGGTACCGCAAATCCACTTGCAAGGTCTGCGACAATTCTGGACGAGGACAACGCGCGATACCTAGCTATCGCCAACGGTGCGCGAGGGACCCGGAACATGGAACTAAAGTGCGTGCTTTGGCCGCTAGAGCCCGTCGCGATCCCGCAAGACGCGCTCGCTTCATTTTAGAGGATAGTCGGAAGTTTGATAAGAAACGAGGATTCTCGAATGATCTTGATCGGGAATGGATTGCATGTGCTATTCGGGATGGATGCGAGTACTGCGGCGAAACCGAATTGCTGATGACCCTTGATCGCGTTGATAATTCGGTGGGGCATGTTAAAGGAAATGTGAAGCCCGCGTGCGTGCGCTGCAACTACATTCGACGCGATATGCCGTACGAAGCATGGGTGACGCTGATCGAATCGATACGACGAGCAAGGGAAAGTGGGCTTCTAAAGGGGTGGGGGTACAGAGGATTTTCGGGGTTGTAGCTCAATTGGGAGAGCACGGCACTGTCACTGCCGAGGTAGTGGGATCGAAACCCATCAGCCCCGCCATAAATTGAATCGGGAAGGTTGGCCTGAAGGTAGCCATTTCCTCTAAGGAGTGAACCGCGCGGACGCCGGAAGGCGATACCGCACCCGGCGATTTGAAACGACGATTCGCCGGTCAGCGTTCTTTGGTGTAACAACACACCCGATCGAGAAGTTTCGATGGTCGGTCAACTCCGGAGATGGCCCGGAGCGGAATGAGAGCACGGTGTCAACTCTCTAACGGAGGCCAGCGCCCCACCTATCCATAAGGCGCTAATGTAGGCGCAGTCCTACTCATCGGAAGTATTTATCCTGGCGGATTAGCTCAGTTGGCTAGAGCGTGCGATTCATAACCGCAAGGTCGGCAGTTCGATGCTGCCATCCGCCACCAGTATTCGCGCGGGTGAAACGCGGCAGCGGGGAGACCATATCAAGCCAGCGAGTAACCGGAATACCCTCCCTCTTATCCGAGGAAAGGGCTTTGACCGCGCGATGAGTTTCGGGCCTGTAGCTCAATTGGCAGTAGCGATCGACTCATAATCGATGGGTTCTCGGTTCGATCCCGGGCAGGCCCACCAGAGATTCACCGGATTCGGTACTTTCAGCGGGCGCTGAATTTCAGCGAACTTGGTGTTTTCGCATAAGAACGTGAAAACCAACTTCCGCATGAAATTACAGGGAGTCCTGCTCATGCTCTGCGTGATTTATCAGATTCGGAATGTCGAAACGGGTCACAAGTACATAGGTTCCTGCAAGACCTTGTTCATGAAACGCTGGAGTCAACACATTCAACTGCTTGAACGTGGGGAACACCATAGCAAGCTCTTCCAGCAGGAATGGAATAGGGCTTGCAACATCAGGGACTGGGAGTTCAAGGTGCTCCACGTCGAAGAAGTGAGCACTCTACGGGAGATCAGTGGAATCGAGGCTGAGTATATCCTCGCAGTTCCGGAGAGTGAGCGGCTGAACATGCCGAATCAGACCACCACACGTGCGAAGCACGACAGAGTTGTGAAGATGTTGAAGGAGGGTAAGCGCTTCATCGATATTCGGGATGAAGTGGGGATCTCGCTGGGCATGATCTCCAATATCAAGCAGCGGTACTTGGGTGGCGAGTCAATTTATGCCCCTTAAGGTTTGCAAGCGTAGCTCAACCGGCAGAGCACTCGGCTCTTAACCGATAGGTTGCGGGTTCGACTCCCGCCGCTTGCACCAGTCCCTTGCAGTCGGATACACACCAAGGCCGAAAGGTACAGTCCAATGGATTCCGTAACCGCAAGCGTGGCACCTACGATTAGTGGTGTCGAGACACATGGCGTCAGGTGTGTGACAGTTGGCAGAGATCCACGCCAAGTTGAGACGTGTCGTCGTTCCTGTAGCTCAGCGGATAGAGCAACCCCCGCCCGGGGGTGGTCGCGGGTTCGAATCCCGCCAGGCATAGCGACGCGTCAAGGAGGAAGGAGAGACGCCAGCGGTTCGCGACCGCAGGTGGAACGTTCGTGAAATCCCCAGCCTCCCCGGATCGGCGCGTGATTATTCCGCGCCATATATTCATCTCGAACTTCACCTCCAGTATTACCTTTTGAGGTGAAGTTTATGACTGAGACGCAAGACAATACGACGCTGCTAACCGAGCTAATCCGGACAAAAGAAGGCCGTGAGGATATAGCCCTGTCCCTGGGACCGTCGCTGCACCGTCGCGCCGACTATATCGGCCTGGCTCGGCGAGTGCTCCGCCGTTTTGAAAAGGAATATGTTTTTCAGTCGATCGAGAGAAAGCCGGTCACAGTACCGACCTTCACGATCAGGAGGTCGGTGGAGCTTCCCAACCTCGACCCCCAACCTCGACCCCCAACGTTTGGATCTAGTCGCCAAGGCGCTTCACCACCTGAAAGCGGAGATCGTGGACGGCGAAGACGCGCACCTCATGAACTTGATCAAAGCTGCGGCGGAAGCGGCGCATATCGATCCGGCTTACTCAGGGATTATGCCGCGTGAGATCGGTCCGAACGCCGATCTGTTGGATGAGGCTGTGAAGGATCTCAGCACCGCTGGAATGTTGGTGACGAATATTTTGGTGAATCCCTTGGATTATGCGCGGCGGTTCATTTTCAGCCCACCGAACGATGCATATCTCCGGAATTGCCAACGGATCACCTTGATGACCGGGGTCATGGGGTACTACGGTCCGGCGAGAGTCATTCAGACTCGGCAGGTCGATACCGGCACCGTTTTAGTCTTCGGCGAGCGGCTCGATAAGCCTTGTGCAGAGGGAGATGACCGATTCGATCTGATCTATACCACGCGCGAGCCGCTTCGGGTTTACTACAGCGAAGAGAGTGGCACGCCGGGGTTTTACGCCGAAGAGGAGATCGGCATTGCGTTGAGCAGCAGGAATTTGCAGCAGTTGACGCTTTTGCGCCCGTAACTCAAATGGGAAGAGAACCGGCCTTTTAAGCCGCGAGATGGGGGCTCCCAATCCTCCGGGCGCACCAGATTGCCCGTATAGCTCAGCGGAATAGAGTGGCTCCCCTCTAAGGAGATGGTCGCTGGTTCAAATCCAGCTACGGGCTCCATTAGTGAGATCGAAATGCAGCGCGGTGCCGCTACACCAATCGCTGCACACTGCCTTACTGGAGACGGCAGCGAGGCAACGCCGAGTCGAGTTGTGGGCTCCCCCTGGTCCCGGGGTTAACGGGCACCCCGAACCTGTAGGCTCCAGGCGGGGCGGGCGCAGTGAGTGCGCCGTACGTGGCGATGTCATCTAGCGGTAAGGATGGCTGATTCTCGATCAGTTCACAGGGGTTCGAATCCCCTCGTCGCTACCACTTTAGCAACGTTACGCTCCAGTCTTACTAGCGGTTCAGGTGGCTGCCCTTTCACGGCGGAGACATGGGTTCGAATCCCATCTGGAGTGCCAAACACAAGGAGTGCACCATGAAATTGAGAACCCTTTTACGCCCTATATGCGTTCTCCTGGGCGGTCATCAATTCGAGCCCGTCAGTCTGGATCGTGAGGAGTGCACCGTCTGCGACCTGGCGCGACATTCCCGGACGCACCAACTATTCGGATGTCCCCGATGGTTCCTTCCGAAGGCTTAACGATTTTCGACCTTTGATCAGGAAAGATGATGATTTTCGACCAGTTTTAATGTTTTTCGACCGAGAGCCTTAGAGCGTAGTGTTTTCGGATCATCTTAATTGGGTTCGGAGTTTCGACTGCGTATTACCTTTTAGAGGGTTTACATGAAGTCGATTCTTCGCATCGCTCCGCTAATGCTCGTTCTCGTCTTGACCGGATGTGCCTCGTATGGCAGGTGGTCAAAGAAAGTCGGCGCGTTCTCAACGAATACGGCCCCCGCGCTTAACCGGGCGTCGGCTGCCCTCAATGCCGCGAACGCCGTTCATACGCTCCAAGAAGAAACGGTCCTGGCAAATCAGTACGCCGAGAGAGGCTACCGCCCAGGTGAACTAACGGCATTCATGAGCCAGAGCGACCTGGCCGCGCGAAAGCAGGCAATCGACGCGTTGACGAACTATGCGACCCTGGTCGGCGACCTGGCGCTCGGCAAACGTGTCCAGGCCGAGACAACCCGTGCGAAGGTGCTCTCCGCCGCGAAGGCCACAACATCGGCGGCACCGTCTTCGAAGACGAAGAGTCTGACGCAGCAGCAAATGAACTACGCGCTGTCCGGACTCGATATTGTGTTCAAGGCACAGATCGAGCACAAAGTACGGAAGAAGCTCCCCGTGATCATGGCTAAGGCCGATCCTTCGGTGCAACAGATTTGTTCGCTGCTCGAAGCTGATATGGAGACGTTGCGCTCCCAGGAGAAGGCCGACTACATAACCCTCCTGATGCAGCAGAACGAGTTTATCCGGCAGGACGGCGGTAGTATGGGTGCGGTCGAGAAGCAAGCGCAGATCATGAAGCTGTTCCAGATCGAGCAGGACGCGGCTACAGCGGATGCGGACCTTATGAAGGCGGAGAAGGCATTGAAGCAGGTAGCCGAGGCGCACCATGCGCTGGTAGTCGGAGGTGTGAAGTGACTCAGGACGACGTGAAACAAGTGGTTGAGCGAGCGCTCAGCAGTACAAGCAGTGCATACTGGGCGGCTCCCCCCGAAGGACCCGCGCAAGGGGAACTGGCGAACCTTCAGCTTTTGCTGAGCGGGATGCTGACCAAGTTGAACCAGGCTGACCTCGAATCGCGCACGAGCGACTTCCAGACGGCGGCGCAGACAATGAAGGATTCAATCCTGCCTGCGGTGAAGAAACTGGATGGTCAGATCGCGAAGCTGGTGGCCGTGGATGACACCTTGAAGCAGGCGCTCACGGATGCTATGAAGCTGGCGACCACGACGAGCTTCTTCAAGATCCCGGCACCGTGTTTGTAACGGCCCTGTAGCTCAGCCCGGACCAGAGCGGCTCCCTCCTAAGGAGTAGGTCGCGCGTTCAAATCGCGCCGGGGCCTCCATATTTCGTATCGATCTAGTGACGGCGTATTACCTACGAAGAGGCCGTGGATGCATGGAACGATAAGCAACGGTGGTGGTTTTGATGACGCGTAGCTCAGAGGTAGAGCGCTGTCCCGACACGGCAGAGGTCAAGGTTTCAAAATCCTTCGCGTCAACCATAGGTCTAAGGTGTGTCCTCGTAGCTCAGTTGGACAGAGCGCGTGACTACGAATCACGAGGTCGGGAGTTCGACCCTCTCCGGGGACACCAGGGTATTGACGTGCGCCACGGGATGAGCGCTACTCGTTAACGCCTTCTGCATAGGTGTTGAGCATCTCGCCCGTGCCCCCGTCGCCGAGATGGGTGCAGAGCCTCGGCGATCGCAGGAGGGGGAATCCCGGTGAAAGCCGGGACATCGCTGGGGAGCGATCCCCAGCACAAATTTAACGCTCCGATAGCTCAGATGGAAAGAGCGTCGTCGTCCGAAGGCGAAGGCCCCTGGTTCAATCCCAGGTCGGAGTGCCAGATTCGAGGCTTTATGTCAAGTAACATCAAAACACCGCCCGGTCCACCTCAAAGCCGAGTGGATAAGATTTTCGAGAACGTTTGGCTGTGGGGGTTCGCTGCTCTCTGCCTTTTAGATGCGGTCGGGGTTGCATACGCATTCTATTTATGGGAGACGGTACGCTATGGCCGCTGACGACGAAGAGGAACTTTGCTATTACTGCGGCGAGCCTCTTGAAGACGGCCTGTGCTCAGCATCGTGCCACGAGAGTGAGAACGACGAGGGTCGCGATTGCGAGTGCGAGCCGGTATAGTCTGATTTCGGGTGATGGGCGGCGATAACCGTACTTACCTGGCGAGAGCCTCGTGAGAGAAAGAAAATGGAGAGCGAATAGATCATGGAAATGACCACGGAACGTAAACGGATTATCGATCGATTTGTCAATGTGGTTACGAGGGCGGAGGTTACAATGGCTCCATCCTCATTGGTCGGAGACATACTCATCTATGCAGGTGACCTGCCTTTATATAAACAACATCTTTCCCTTGCGGACTTCGGATGGCGAGGAAGTAAATCCGGCGATCCTTACTACGATGCAGATGCTCCCAAGGATGTTGTGGGGTGGTTGTGGGGGTATCCCGTTGTGGTCTCCGATGACCTAGCTCCGAACGAGATACAATTTAGGTTCGGGAGTGATTGATTTCGGGTGACGGGCGGCGATAGCTGCACTTACCGGGCGAGAGCCTCGTGAGAGGCGAAGGCGGTTCGATCCCGTCGAAGCTGGAACCGGTAAGGTCCGTCACCCGGCGCGAATGTGAGGGAAGGCCCGATGGCGCGAGTTCGATGTACCTACTGCGGTCAGTACGATCACGACGCAGCCCACTGCCCGAAGACGTGGGAAGGGCAGGGAAATCTCGCCAGGCGCAAGTGCAGCTACTGTGGGTTGAGGTAAGTTAGCACGGCCACGTGAGGGGATTGACAGAGTGAGTACTACAATGACAGCGCATTCTTTGGAGCGTAATGCGACGACAATCGAGGGGGTGTAGGGTGGACAACGACTGGGGGCCTCGGGTCATTGAGGATGAGACCGGTGAGTGGGAAGTCGATGCTGACGGTATACGGCGTATCCCAATGCAGACGCACCATACAACGACCAGCAGCGGGTTTACGACTTACGACAGCAGCAACGGCCACTGTCTACTTTGCGGTAGCTTGGCATGTCGTGGAACATGCTTCAAATAAATTGTGTGCGGTTAGCTCAGTTGGTTAGAGCGCCTGCCTTACAAGCAGGAGGCCCTCGGTTCGAGCCCGAGACTGCACACCAGGGATTGGAGACGATTGGAGATGAATGTAATGACCGAAGACCGAATACGGAAACGGAGGTTGAAAGAAGCCTACTTAGCCCGGGAATCGGCGAGAGCGGTAGATATAGCCGCCGCCAAGCTGGCGACCGAGTCACCAGTCGAATACAAGCCGGAATACAACGTAGTGGTGGCTGACGGAGTCTTCTTTACAATCGACAGAGTCGATGATGAGAAATCCCCTCGGGATAACCGAGACACGATCAAATACTTTGATCGCTATTCGGCTGAGTACATGTTGAAATTCTTTGTCGAACACAAGATGCTGGCAGCCGGACATTATTGTGTCAGCAAGCATAGCATCACCTCTTAAAGTTTCCGCCCGGTAAGGTTCCGAGCATGACGAGCACCACAATTCCTGGAGAGGGAGCCCGCAAGGGTGGTAGCAGCCGATGTGGAAGATGGGGCCGGGCGGATCAAGACATCCGTGAAGCAGCGCGATGTGTTCACGGCGGTAAGGTGCAACGTAAAGAGGAAGTAGGTATCCCAACCTTTCGACGGGGTTGGGGCCGACACCTGCACTGAAGTCCTCCCGGCCAAATACGGCTGAAACCGATGCGCGAGTCGGGGCCGCAGGGGGCAAACATTAAGATGCCGGGAATGCGGGTTCGAGCCCCGCTCCCTCACTACAGCAGCGGCCATGCCCGAAGAGTCCATGGCAGGCGGAACGGCACGCGGCTGGAGGGATCTTCTAACTGGAAAGATCCGGCCTTCCCATCCAGAGAGTCGCGCCAGGGACCGGCTCTTCGAGCCGCTGGCAGCGAGGGAGGCCGAGGCGTCGGAAGCCGCCATCGAGAGATCGATGGCGGACGTTACCCGGGCAGAGCCTCCCACCATATTTCCGATTTGTAAACTGGAAATTTATTCGATAGAACGGTGTTTGTTATGAACGGCCCATAGCTCAAGTGGCTTAGAGCGCAGTCCTGATAAGACTGAGGTTGGAGTTTCGAGTGCTCCTGGGCCGACCATTTCCTATAATCGGTAATATATTGCCGCTTAAGGCGCTGAATAGCCATAACCGGCAACATACTACCTGTTACGCACACTTCACTTTCGTGTTGTTCCTTGTAACAATCCCCCTTTCTTAGGGGGTTTTGCTGAAGAGAAAGCGGGACCATCGCCGATTCCGCTCAACAATTTAATCGCGGGTGTAGCTCAGTCCGGTAGAGTGACAGCCTTCCAAGCTGTTCGTCGCGCGTTCAAATCGCGCCACCCGCTCCAATTCTCTAATGAACCCCTTCACGTGGTATTACCTAGTGGAGGGTTTCGATGCCTAGACGCAAAAAGACTACACCGGTGCCTATTGATCCTGTCAAGACCTGGAGCTTCAGTGGGCGCGACATCATCTGCCGTAATTGCGGTCTTCATCGGTGTATCCATAGCTGTCCATGTCATGCGCCCTTGCGTACCGATCGCTGCCCGCGTTGCGGCGGCGAGTTCTGGGGTATCTGGAGCATCGTGGATTGGGAGGGTACAGAGGCGGAATATGAACGCGTCCGTAAGGCAATTCAGGCGTTCGGGATGGACTACACATCACCATTACGGCAACCAGTCCCTAAAGGCATCGTGACAAATCGCAAGGACCCCGGGCTGCGGTATGGACGTGGATACGTTATCGCCCCGGTAGGTCAGAACCCGACGCATACGTCGAGCGAGGTCGAGAAAGTGTTTTTCGACATCACCGATGAGGGGCTCTCGTGAAACGCGTTGAAAAGCAAGCGAAATACGTGTGTATTGGCATGGCGGTGGAAGTTGACCTCGCCAAGAGGAAAGTCTTCGCTTATCTCATCGATGGAGATCAGCGTACCGATTGTGTGACCGTTCGGGTCCCAAAAAAGTTTCCAATGCCTGTACCCGTGGATGATTATGAATTCTTGCAGAGATTCGGGAAACTTCCTCATGCCAGCGACAGGTGCCACATCAGGATCGGCTACGACTACGCGTACGACGTGAGACGCTACCATGGCTAGTTCAAACTACGAAATCCAGTGTATTTGGGTGAAGTAAAGGCCGGAAGTTGTAGTTCGATGAATGGCTTAAAGCGACGGGCAGTGAAGTGAGGCATCAATCATGCGGCCTTCATACCTGCGACATGGGCGCGGTGGTGAAAGCGGTCGAGAACATGGACTAGCGCCGGGGGGAGGGCTATCTATGGGCTAGTCCTCGTCCTCGTCATGAGGCGCTTCAAAAAATGCATCATCCTCGTAATACTCGATGTGCGGAAGTTCCTTTTTGGCCGTCTTCTTAGCGGGCGTAATCTGTACAAGCGGTTGATCGGGTTGTACGACGAATGACGATTTCTCATCGCCACCTTTTCCGCGAGCTTTCCCTTTCGCTCTCAATCCCACGACAAATGGCCCCTTTCCTTCGTTTTTGTCTAAAAATCGTAGGTCATGCAGGTCCCCGTCGATGACCGGATAACCGTGCCAAGTAGGCGGCAGAGGCATTCCTTTCTTTACGTCAAAGACGACCGCAACATCAATCCCGTGCTCAAGAGAATCCAGCGCATCTTTCTCATTATTCTCTTTACGCGAGAAGGTGATATGGTAGTTTGGTAACGTGCGTTTCCACGGCTGTTTGATAGCGGTATAGTCATAAAAATCCACATCCGGAAACTCGCGAGCCATTTGCATGGCCACCTGTGGGAGATCGCTGGTGCCGTTGATGCGGATCGCGGGGGTCAGGTTTTTCCGTTTGGCCTCGCGAATGAGACCCCTGATGCTCTTGCGCATGTCATCGAGGAACTTCTCGCGGTCCTCAAAGTAAAGTCGCGAGCGATTCTTTCGCGACTCTTGCACTTTCGGATGGTTGGCCCACGTACCTGCGGTGTTGAGGCAATGCGCCCGGCACTCAGGACTGGCGCTGGGGCAGACGTTGCCGTAACCGGAGAGATCGGACGGCATCATGTGCATAATGCCGGTCAGATAGCCCTTAGTCTTCCCCTTCTCCATCTTCCGATTCTTCGTGGTCACCAGGGCTGGCTGATATGGCTTCTGGGTCTTGGTGTTGTTCGTGGTGAGCAGACCTCCGGAGGCAGCCAGCTTCGGGTGGAAGATGGGAGCATCCTCTTTAATGTAGCCTTCCTCGTCGCCACCAAGCCTGTACTCCTCATCGGTGAGGTAGGTGTTCTCGATCGGAGCCCAACCGTCGCCGGACCAGTATTCGATGTCGCTTGGCGGAATCGGCTTTACGACGTAGAATGCCTCAGAACCGGAGTCCCCGCTTCCAGTCTCATCAATTTCGGTACGGAGTTTCTTTGTCCACTTTGTGCGTAGGACGGCAGGCACGTAGCCCTCTTCTACCGGCGCATCGGCATTGTGGTAGGCGAAGTCGATCGCTCGGC
>Ga0335072_10004602_pt1 | contig 20416 bp, 15 predicted proteins | sample Lox_Sample_21_FD_206725 | JGI IMG/M metagenome (GOLD analysis project Ga0335072, IMG submission 206725) | Soil microbial communities from Loxahatchee National Wildlife Refuge, Florida, United States - Lox_Sample_2.1 | ecosystem: Environmental > Terrestrial > Soil > Wetlands | place: USA...
GGTCGTCGTCAATCGCCCCGTCGAGCCCGAAGGCGAGTTCGGCGTCACCGAAATTCCCGGGGGAAAATACGCCATCTTCACCCATCGCGGATCGTACGATGAGCTCGGGCAGAGCTACCAGCGCTTTTTCGGCGCCTGGCTGCCGAAGAGCGGATACGAACCCGGGGATTCCGAGTCGTTTGAAGAATATTTGAATTCGCCTATGAATACCCTCCCGGAAGATCTGCTGACGCGCATTCACGTGCCACTGGCGGGATAGTCAATCGCTTCGAGACACCGGCAAGAAAACCGGGACCGAACGGATGATCTCCACCATTGCCGGCACAGACCACTCCGCTTTGGTTTGCCGCGGAAGAACGCCGCGCTTCGCTTCACTTTGGCAAGAATGCCTTTGCTGCGATCACGGGACTCCCGTCCACGATCACGTTGAACGGCTATCTTGAAAATGCTCCATCACCGGACATCGGCCCGCGGCGGCACTCGCATGCAAGCTCTGGAGAACGCGGGAGGCCGCGCTTCAGCAGTACATCGAACAGCGGGTGAACCGGTCGCCCGGCTGCGCGCGCCGGGTTCGGGGTCGGGGCCGCGGCGCATTTGGTCGCTCAGCACCGCGTCGAGTTTTGCCTTCGGCCAATCGCGACAGTCGTTGGGAAGGAGCATCACAGGCCGAACGATCCCGGTCGTCACCGGCGAAAGGATGCGATCGGATTCGCGAGTTTGGCAGCCTTCGGATGGATTTCCGATTGCGCGGCGACGCCGGACCGCGTGATCCGGCTCCAGTTCATCGCCGCGTCTCCGCTTGGGTGGATCTTGTCATCTACCGGGACTGACCTGGCGAAGAATCGGAGACATTTATCCAGTCAGCAGATCGCAATAACGGATCGTGTGACCGTTCTTCGCCGTTGCCGAGGCGGGCGCAAAGGCTTTGCGAGCGTTACAGACTTCTCAGTCCAGCCGGCGCGCGATGTAAAGATTCGGGGCGGCGCTTGGATCATCGTTACCCATCGGGTCGGGATTGTTGCCCCACTGCACATCCGGCGCCTTCAACGGCACAGTCTCCCATTTATAGCGCGCCATTTCGCGTTCGAATACCGGCCAGTGGACGAAATCCGCTGCGTGGCGCAGGACCACCCATCGCGGCGGAGTCCTGGCATCATCTTCCACGCGGAAAGTGGCGATGCCGCCGCGAATCGGGTTGGGGAGGTAATACATCAGCGGAAAATCTTCGTAATTGATGAGGATCTCGTCGGTGGGCGCGGCGTGCGCGCGCAGGTAGTCGATCACCAGACGATTGGGGTCGGGTTGATGGCCAAAAATCTGGACGCCCAGATCCTTCAGTTCGGTGCGGTACCAGATGCTGCCGTCCCACCAATCGGGCGGTTTGGCGACTGCGCGCATCGGAACGCTCACCCACGGCGTGAAAATCAGGATCGCCGCGGCCAGCCATGCGAGTTCCCAGTGCCGGCCGGCCAATCTCGTCAATACCCATGCCGTGAGCATGGCGCCGACGGGCGCGGCAATAATGACATAGCGCACGAAGGCATACACCGTGACCGCGGGAATCCACAGCCCCAGCGCGGCGATGATGGCGCAGCCGATCGAAACCAGCCGGCGTTCGCCTCCCGGCAGCGATTTCCAGTTCCGCACCAGCAAATACACCACCGCCATCCCCACCAGCGCCGGGATCACATATTCATTCGTGTTGAATACGTTGTGACCGAAACGCCCCTTGAAGACGGTGTCGGTCCCCGATCCGCGGTGCAGCAGATCGTAAAACCAGACGAAGGGCGCCAGCGCCGCAGCCAGAATCGCGCCCGCCGTAACTGTCCGCCGCCATCTTTTCGCGTCCGCCAGCAGGGCTTCCAGAAACAACACCGCGATTACCGGCAGCACCGTCCCATAATCCACCTGGAACCAGCACCAGGCCGAGACCAGGAATGCCGCGGGACCGCGCCCGCCCCACTGCCAGCGCGCGTACGCGATCAGGGTGAGCACCAGAAACAGGCTCGAGACCGAATAGTAGCGGCATTGGCGCGCGTGCAGAATCCAATAGCTGTTCAACGTCAGGAATACGGCGGCGAGCGCGGCCGCCTGAAAGCTGGCGAACTGTTTGCGCACCAGGTAGAAGAGCAGCGGCACCGTCACGAATCCCGCGATGGCGAAAGGAAGCCGCGCCCCGACGGTGGTTTGCCCCAGCAGCTTGATGCTGGCCGCGGCAATGGCGAACAGTCCCCATGGCTGCCATTTCCAGGTGGTGTCCTTCTTAAAATTGCCCTGCTCCGCGTAATAATCGATTGCGGCTTGCGGCTCTTTCGTGCGCTGGCTCAACTCGGCGTCTTCGTCTTCATCCTGCATGTCGATGGTGAGCAGATTCTTGCCGTCGTACGCCACGGGGCGGCCGAATTTCAGCATGCGGACGGCGAGCACAGCCGTAGCCGCCTCATCCTGCCAAAGATACTTCTCGCCGAGCCCCCAGAAAAGCAGAATCGCGGCCAGCGCGTAAATCGCTCCCTGGGTACCAACCTCGAATCTGCGGGTCATGGATTTTCAATTGCGCCGGTACACCGCCAGGTGGTAGAGCGAGTGGGGCTGATAACTCCCGGCGGCGGCGTCCCAGCGGTATACCGAACTTCCATCTTCCATAATATCGGCGATGCCCACCAGCCGATAGTGCTTCGGCCCGTATTCGGACCACCACTCGGAGAGGTGAGACTCGCCACCGAGCGACAAGGTCTCCGCGATGGGAAAACGGACCAGGTAGACCGGTTGATTGCGCTCCAGTTGGGCGATCATATCGTCCTGCATACGCTGCGCGAAAGGTTGCGGCTCGACCATCGGTTCGGTGTAGAGATAGGAAGTGGCGGAATGCCGGTGCGCGTAAAAATAGATCTCCGGTTCGGACCCCAGTACGGCAATCGGGTCCTGTGGCCCGGTGTGATCGCGGATGTAAGCGGCTACCGGAATGGCCTCGGGAAATGGCTCCATACCGTACAACTCGCGCGAAATATCCACCGGGCCCATGCGAAACAGCACCTCCCACTGGAGAAAGAGCGAAATTGCCAGCGCCGCGACGAAAATTCCCGCCGACAACCAGCCGCGGACAGCCGATCCCGCTAGCAGCGCGATGGCCGGCAGCATGAGCACTACGTAATGCGGGCGGAAGTAAAGGCCCGGGCAAACGCCGGCGAATCCGAACACCAACAGCGCCGGCACGAAGAACCGCCTGTCGCGCACAGCCATCCAGAGTCCCGCTGCCGCCAAGGCCCACAGCGCGAAACCTCGTTGGAGGATTGGGCCGAAGGTGGCGGCCAGCACCGCCAGGCCATCGCGGAGAGAATTCTCGGTGCCGTAATGGCTGGCATAGGTAAAAGTCCAGAACCAGAAGCGGTCGAAAACTCCCGCCCGCCAGAGCAGCAGACAGGTAACGGCGAACGGAACCGCCGCGCCGGCCAGAAACACCGGCAGATTCCTCCACCGGCGCATGGCCGCGAGGTATGCCGCCGCGAAGATGCCGAAAACGATTCCGGGCTGCTTCATCAGGAACGCGATGCCGAAAAGCAGTCCACTGGCGAGGAATTTCCACCCGCGTCCGCTATCTTCGAAGCGCAGCAGCAGCCAGAATCCCGCCAGCGCCGCCAGCACCACGAAATGCGTGGCGTGCGCCTGGGTGCCCAGAACTCCCGCTCCCAAGGACATCAGCGCATACGCGGCGCAGGCCGCGAGCCCCGCCCAAGTCGAAAATAGCTTTCGTCCCAGAAGGAAAATCAGCACGATGGCGCCGGCATTCACCAGCAGCAGGCCCAGGTGGATGGCCACGGTCGTCTGCCCGAATGCCCTCAGGATCGCCGCGTATGCGGCATACGTTCCTGGCAGCTTCATATTGCAGGCCAGCCGGTAAGGCGGGATGCCCTGGAGCATCAATTGCCCGGCATAAGCGTATTCGCCTTCGTCCCGCTCGAGCGGCGTCGAGATCAGGCGAATGCGTATCAGGGCCGTGGCTGCCAGCACCACCATCAGGACGGCCCACGCCCGCGCTTTTTTCAACCGGCCGCCTCTTCGAAGACGTCGCGGTTCCCCAGCGAAAGCGTGAAGGCGTAAATCGCGATACCTGCCAGGAGCGTGGCAGTTGCCAGCCCCGCAGGCGCGTACCAGGCCTTCCAATCGCCGCCCACGCCCAGAGAATCGAAGGAATCGAGGAAGAACGCGGCCGCGATGATGGTCACCAACCCGTACCGCAGCAGGACCATCAGGAGCACTCCGAATACAAAAAGGTAGATGCCCGTCTTCGCCTGCCAGTTCGACGAAGTGAAGCTGCTGCTATTGACAAGCGTGAAGAATGCGGCGGCAATCAGGGCCGCGACCCAGTCCCGCTTCACCAGGCGGCGAAGTCCGGTGAGGGCGAAGAAGCAAACCAGTCCGACCTGTAGGCTCCCGCACAGCGTATTGGTGTGGAACGCAATCCACTGACGCGTGCCCAGCGTCGCGGCAATCCCATCCGAAGCGGACCATACCGTGCCGCTGAAGTAATCCACCACCGCAGCGGTGGTCCAGACTGCCGCTCCCACCGCGGCGCCAATCAGAACATGCGATGCCACCCGCGCGTCTTTCCATTCCCCGGCGAGCAGGCGGTTCCAGGTCACTAACGAATGCGGCCAGTGCGCCCGCACCGCGGGTTCCAACGCCAGGTAGAGCAGCCAGAGCGCCGCCCCCAGCGCCAGCCAGGTGGCGAAGCTGGCCACCGTCAGGCCGATCATATCGGCGCTCGGGACCGCGTGGACCTTGCCCAGCCAGACCACCATCATCATCACAAACCCGGCCGTTCCGACGCGCAATGCGCCCTTGCGATCGACGCGTCCCAGCCTCCAATTGCGCCGCGCCAGCAGGACGCCGGCGAGTACGCCCGCTGCCGCCATCGCGATCAGGAAGATTCCGCGAACTTGCGACGCCACCGATTCCGCCGGCGCTCCCTGCGGGTCGCCTTTCCAGTTGTAGAGCACGCGAACCGAAGTGAGGCGCCCCTTCCACGCGGCCACCTGCACGGTAAGATCGAGGCCGGGAATCGCGGGATGCGGCCCCTTCCAGGAGTGCAACTCGTCAGCCGCTCCCAAGGGAACGAACTCCGGCGTGATTTCGGTGAATTTCGTCAGATCCAGGCCTGCCGCATGGAAAACGGCACCGGGCGTCACGGGGGCGGCCACCGGCGCCGCATCGTCAGCCGGAATCGCCGTAAAACTGCGGAGATATCCGGCCGTGTTGATCTCCACCTGCACCATTCCCGGCGCGGTGGGCGGAGGGTTTGTGGAATCGATATCGCCGTATGGCTGCGCCACCAGCAGATTCGGACTCTGGCGGTAAACCGCCTGCAACGCCGGCTCCGATGCCAGCCATTGGTCGAGTCGGCGCGGCTTGGGAAGTGCACTGAGGTGCGAAATGAGGCCGCTGATTTCGTCCATCCAGACTGCCGAATCCGCCGGTTTCCGGGTATAGCCGAATTGCGCGGCCATTTCCCGGGCCTTACTCGCCAGAACATCCGGCGCGAATTCCATCGGCATGTTGAACTCCGCCACCATCCGGCTCACCAGGACATCCGCCACCATGCACACGCCAATCGCCGCCAGACAAAGCACGGCGTACTTCATGGGCATTCCCAGCCGGTGGCCGGACGAGGCCACTAACTCCGGGGAAGGCGTTTCACCGGCTGCCAGCGCGGCAGCCAGAGGATCTCCGCCCGGCAGCGCCAGCGCCACCGCAAGCGCGCTGGCCGGACGCTTGGCGGGGTCGGGGTCGAGACAGCGGCGGATGGCTTTCTCCACCAAGGGGTCGATATCCGCCGCCGTGGTGGTCATGCTCGGCATGTGGATGGATTCCTGCATTTCGAGCAACTGCCGCACACTTTTGGCGTCGAATGGTTTCTTGCCGGTGAAGATCTCGTACAGCACAAGCCCGAGCGAGTAGATATCGCTCTTCGCCGTAACTTCCGATCCCTTCAGCTGCTCCGGCGCCATGTAGGCCGGCGTGCCGTTGCGCACTTCGTCGCCCGAAAGCTGGTCGGCAATAGCCGCCAGTCCGAAATCCATGATGACCACTTCGCCGCGCTTGTTCATCATGATGTTCTGCGGCTTGAGATCGCGATGAATGACGCCGCGTTCGTGCGCCGCAGCGAGCCCGGCGCACAGCTTGCGCGCCGTTTCCAGAGCCTTGTCCGAGGGCAGCCGGCCGATGCGCGTGAGCAGCTCCGCCAGGTCTTCGCCGTCCACATATTCCATGGAGATGAACGGCATGCCTTCGATCTCGCCGATGTCGTAGACGCGGCAAACATTGGGGTGGGAGACTTGCCGCGCCACCCGCACCTCGCCGTGGAATCGCTCCAGCAATCGGGGATTCGAAGATGCTTCCGCGGGCAGGAATTTGAGCGCCACGGATTGGCCCAGCATCATGTCGGTGGCGCGATAGACCTCGCCCATCCCGCCGCGCCCCAGCAGTCCGATAATGCGATAGCGACCGCCCAGCAACGTCCCGGCCACGAATCGGCCTTCGTCGACGCTGGATACGGAAGTGATCTGCGAAACGCTGGTGGACGATTGCGGACGCACCGTTGGCGGGGCTTCCAACGTGGTCTCGACGGTGGATGGATCGATCTTCCGCTCCATTCCATCGATTCTATCGCGCGCGGGAAGGGATGGTTACTCGGCGAAGATTTCGCCGCGAGTGAGTTCGACCGAACCATCCTCGGTAGCGATGGTATCGCCGGTGATTTCAACGAGAGCGGGCGGACGGTATACCGACATGAGCTTCATCTGCGGGTCGACCAACCAGATGTTCGGCACACCTAGCGTGGCATATTCCTGCAGTTTGGCAATGACCCGGCTCATGCGATCGTCCTCGGACAGCACTTCCACTACCGGGAAAGCGGCGTCTAACAGATACTTCGTCGCAGGCGGCGCCAGCAGCACCGTGACGTCCGGTATGCGATACCGGGTGGCAGCAGTTCGGGATCGGAATTCCACGACGACTTTCAGGTGCGGATACTTCCGCCGAATCGCCTGCGAGAATATTGCTCTGAACCAGCGCATGTAACCAGTCGCCCCCATTCCGCTCCACAAGAACGCCGTCCACGAATTCCATATCCGGTTCGTAAGAAGTACGCAGGTATTCTTCGAGCGAGACCACGTGAGAATCCGGCAGGGCTGCCATACTTAGAATTTATTCAATTCGCTACACTGGCAGTAGCATGCAGCAACCATTGGTGGGGATGGAGCTACCCGAGATCCGCGAGGCGCTCGGACCCGAACAGCCTTCCTACCGCGCCAAACAAATCTACGACGCCTTGTATCGGGGCCAAACCTCCGATCTCGTCCAGATCCGCACCCTGCCGCAAAATCTGCGGCAAGATCTGGCCGTCCATCACACCGTCGGACTGCCCGAAATCGACCGCGTCTACGATTCCGCCGACGGCACCCGCCGCTATCTGCTCCGCCTCTCCGACGGCCTCACCATCGAGACCGTCCTCATGCCCGAAGGCGAGCGCGACACCATCTGCATCTCCAGCCAGGTGGGCTGCCCGGTCGACTGTAAGTTCTGCATGACCGCGCTCCTGGGCCTGGAACGCTCGCTCACCGCCGGCGAAATCGTCGGGCAGGTGCTTCTCGTCGCGCGCGAGAATCGTCTGCGGCAGGATGGCGGCCGCCTGAACATCGTCATGATGGGTCAGGGGGAGCCGCTGCTCAATCTCGCCAACGTGGTGAAAGCGACGCGCATTTTGCTCGATCCCCCCGGCTTCGCGCTCTCGCCGCGCCGCATCACGGTATCGACCGCGGGAATCGTGCCGAAAATCGCCGAGCTCGGGCGCGAAGCGATCCGCCCCAAACTGGCCATCTCGTTGAACGCTTCGACCGAGGAATCGCGCCAGGAACTGATGCCGATCACGCGCAAGTATCACCTCAAAGACCTGATGGCGGCGTGCCGGGAATATCCGCTGCGGCCATGGGAGAAACTGACGTTCGAGTACGTCCTCCTGAAGGGCGTAAACGATAGCGATGCGGACGCCCGCCGCGTCGTGAAGCTGCTCGCGAACCTGAATTGCAAGGTGAATCTCATCGCGCTCAATCCCGGACCGGAGATTCCCTACGAGACTCCCGGGCCGGAACGTGTCGCGGCGTTCCAGCAGATTGTGCGCCGGGCGGTGCCGTGCTTCGTCCGCAAGCCGCGCGGCCTCGACATCTACGCCGCCTGCGGTCAATTGAAACGGAGCGCGGAATGATCGCGCGTCACTGGCGGGGCTGGACGACGTTATCCGATGCCGACGCATACGAAACGCTCCTGCGCGAGAAGGTGCTCCCGGGGCTCCGCGCCATCGCCGGCTATCGCGGCGGATATGTCCTGCGCTCCGACGGTCCCGCCGAAGTGGAATTCGTAGTAATCAACTTCTTCGGCTCTCTCGACTCCGTGAAGGCCTTCGCCGGCGAGGATTACGCGACGCCCGTCTTTGAACCGCAAGCGCGAGCGCTTCTCTCCCGCATCGAGACGGTTGCCCACCACTACGAAGTCCGGGCGCACTTCCCTTAGTGAGCCCCGGTGCACCGCCCCGGGCTCCGGTTATCCACCCCAGGGCGCGCATATAAGCGGTGGTCGGATGTGGTATTGCTGATTCGAAAGGAGAAAGCGACAAGGCCGCCGCTTAACTTAAGCGGTGGACCGGTCCCTTTCCGTGGCGGCGAGCCGCCAGATTTGATCCGATTGTCGGAATCTGATATAACGGATTCCGATAATGCCGCGCACCGCCGACCACTTCCTCCCTCTGGCCCCGGCCACACTCCACATTCTCCTGTCCCTCGCCAGCGAGAAAATGTACGGGTACGCCATTATGCAGGAAGTAGCCCGGCAATCGGAGGGCCGCTTCAAATTAGGACCGGGCACTCTCTACGACAACCTGCAGCGGCTGATGAAGCAAGGCCTCGTGGAAGAAGCCGGCGGCTTCGGCGACGATAATCCACGCCGCCGCTACTATCGCCTCACCGGCCTTGGGCGCGGCGTCTTCAACGCAGAAATCGAGCGTCTCCGCGCCGTCATCGACCACGCCGGGCTCAAAACCCTTCGCCCAAGGAGGACCTGATCGTGCGATCGCTCTACATTCGCCTGCTCGAGGCCCATCCCGCCGAGTTCCGCCGGCGCTTCGGCGATGAAATGCTCGAAGCCTTCGACCTCTCCGCGGGATTCCGCGCCACCGCCGGTCTCTTTGCCGATGGCGTTCTCTCGCTCGCACGCCAGTGGCTGCTCCGCTCCGAATTCCGTCAGCCCGCCGGCACCTCCCCGGCTTACGACCTTGTCACCTTTCACCAGATCGAGCCCTACAAACCGAGTGGCATAGCTCTCACGCAAGGCGGGCTCGCCGCCATTCTGCTGCTCGCCGGCATCGTAAATGCTATCAATCATGGCGGTGGCCATCCGGGAAGTCTTCCCATCGGCATGCAGCGGCCCGGCTTGGGGTTCATCAAAATCGATCGCAGCGATCTCGAGGGCAGACCTGCCGTAGCCGCCGAAGCCGCGAAAGATGAAGACGACCCCATGCGTCCCTTCGCGCGCTCGTATTTCCGCATCCTCCGAGCGCTCGCCGCGCTCGATACCGATGGCGATCTCACGATTTCCGCCGCGGAAGTCGCCGGCGCGCCCGCCGCTTTGCGCGCTCTCGATGGCAATCATGACGGCAAATTAAGTGCCGAGGAGTGCGGATTCCTTCCGCCCGGCGATTTCAACGGTCCGCGGCGCCTGCTTGCGTCCAAGCGCCGGGCCTTCGTGCGCGACAATCCGGTGCTGGCCGCCCTCGATACCGATCATGACGGGGAGATTTCCGCTTCCGAAATCGCCAACAGCGCTGCCGCCCTTCTCGCCCTCGATCTCGACCACAACGGCAGCCTTTCGCCGTACGAGGTGCTGCCGCATCCGGCCACCTCGCGTGCCGCCGGCATCATCGGGCGATTCGACATCAGCGATAGCGGCGTGATCTCAATCGCGGGGCTGCCCCAAGACGATCCTGATATCGCTTCCATCAAGCGGCTCCTGACCGCAGCCGATCGCAATCGCGATGGCCTAGTGACGCGCGGCGAGTTGGTCGTCGCGCTCGCTTCCCGCGCCGGCGAGGAAACCATCAAGCCATGATTATCGAGATGCGCACCTACAAGCTGAAACCCGGCAAACGAGCCGAATTCCTGGAGATTTTCGGCACCAAATCCGTACCCGCGCACGACGCCATCGGCATGAAAATTCTCGGGCCGTTTCTTTCGCTGGAGGATGCCGATACCTTTTTTTTCATGCGCGGCTTTCCCGATTCGGCTTCCCGCGAGCCCATGAAAGCGCAGTTTTACGAAGGAGAACTCTGGAAGCGCGAACTGGAAAACGTACTCATGCCGATGATTGAAAAATACGACGTGGTGTTGGTGGACGATCCCGAAGGACTCATCCGCTGGTAGAGGAACCCGAATAACTACCGCTACTTCGCGCTCAGCAGATTCGCAAACAGCCGGTAGGCACCCGGCACGCCCGCCGGCAGTTGCCGGAACCAGGAGTAGGCAGTGAAAATATACACGCCTTTGCCGTAGCGCGTCCACAACTCCCCACCCGCCAGCGGTTCCTCGCCGGGATCGTGCGACTCCATCACGGTCTGGTAGTGCTCATCCCACTTGGTGGCGACGTAGAGCACGCGTTCCTGCACCCAACCAGCGAAATCCGCCGGCGTGACGCGATTCGGCGTCGTGAGCAGCGGGCTGTCGGGATGGGGGAACTGCACCGGCGCCTCTTCCACCGTCACTCGAAACTGATTGCCGCCGGGCACGGTGAAGGGGTACGGCCCCATAGTTAACGTGGGGTCGGCATTCTGGTACTGCACGATGTACGTGCCGCCATTTTTCACGTAGTTCATCAGCCGCGTCTGGTTGGCCCGGAGATCGGCGCGCACGTTGTAGGCGCGGACTCCGGCGACAATCGCGTCGAAGCGTCCCAGATCGCCCTGTTCCAGGTCCCACTGCGAAAGCAGCGTCACTTCCAGGCCCAATTGCTGGAGCGCGCCAGGCATCTGATCGCCGGCGCCCATGATGTATCCGACCCGGTGCGCGGTGACGGCGATATTCGCTCGCACCAGCTTCACGTCCGAGGGTGGAAACAGCATCTGCAGCGGAAAGTGCCGGTAGTCGATGGTCTCAATGCCGTTCGCGATTTCTCGCCCGTTCACGCGAGCGATGGCTTTCAGAGTGGCGGTGGTCTCGCCGGCAGGCGGAGTGACCTGGAAGCTCAATTGGTCTTCTTCGCCCGCCGCCGCGAGTTGGAACGGCAGCGATTCCGGCTCGGCCTTCCATCCCGGCGGCACATCGAGGCGCAGATCGCCGGTGGCTTTCGCCACGTCGGCATGCAGCGCCACCTGCACCCTTCGCGAGGCGGTGGACGGGAACATTGCCACCGTATCGGGCAGGTTGACGGCTACCGGCGGGACGATCGCCAGCGGGCGCACGCGTTCGCCTTCCGCGCTGGGCGCGTAGCGGTACTCCACCGGCCTCGTCACTTCGACCGGCGCGCCATCCACCATCAGCTTCAAACGGACCTGCGCTACCGGAGGCGTATCGGCCAGGCCGATGAGCAGTTGATTCGCGACCTGGTACACATCGCCATCCGGCGGTTCGGCCAGCCAATACGGCTGCGAATACGGCTGCGTGAGCGGCACGGATTTCTCGAACCGGATGGTGACATCCTGGTTATATTCCAGACTTTCCGATTTCAGCTGGAGCGGCTCGTTCCAGGCGCCTTCCATCGCGCCGGAGTCGAGCCGCACACGAGCCGGCGACCGGTTGATCACGGTCGTTGTCACGCTCAACGCCGCGCCCGGGCTCACCTCGGGCTGCTTCGCCTGAGCCTCCACATATAATCCCGCGCACAGCGCCATGGCGTGGTCGAGTTCGGCCAGTTTGGCCTTGGCCAGCGGATCGTCGATGGCCGCTACGAGCGGGCGCGCCTTGGCCAGTGCCGGCAGCGACTTCTCAGGATGGTGCATGTCGAAATCGCCCAGCGCCTGTTCGATGAGCGGACCTACCGCGGCCCCGCCGGGCACGCGATTCCACGTGGTGTCGATTCCGTCGAACAGATCCTTCTGTACGGGTGCGCCTTCCACCAGGCCGAAAGTCGTTTCGCCCTCTCCGGGACGGCGAATCGCGCCGGTTCCCTGGCTGTGATGCATGCTGCGGCTCATGGTAGCCAGTTCCTGGTAGGAATATCCCAGGACCGGATTAAAGGCGCCGGTATCCGCCGCACCAGCCGGCGGCAATTCCGGGAACTCGGGGAGTTTCGTGCCTGGCGGCAGGGCCGCGCGAAATGCCCTGAAATTGAAATTGGCGCGCACCAGCCGCTTGGCCTGCCACGGCTGAACGTATTTCAACTGCTCGGGGAACTTGCCGGCGTCGGCCGCCGCTTCAAATGCTTCCTTGCCGAGAATCGCCGATACCTGGTGCTGTCCGTGGCCATCGGCGGGCGTGCCGCTGAATACCAGAATCATGACATCGGGACGATACCGGCGCACCACCCAGACCACGTCCGAGAGAATACGTTGGTGCCCCCATTTCTGAAAAGTTTCGGCGGCGGTTTTGCTGAATCCGAAGTCGATGGCGCGCGTGAAGAACTGCTCGGCGCCATCGATTTTGCGCGCCGCCAGCAGTTCCTGGGTGCGGATCACTCCCAGCGCCGGCCCCTGCTCACCACCGATCAGGTTCTGGCCGCCCTCGCCGCGGGTGAGAGAAAGGTATGCCGTGCGCATGTGGCGTCCCCGCGCAAAGTAAGCGAGAACGGCGGTCTGCTCGTCGTCGGGGTGGGCGGCGATCATCAGAACGGTGCCCAGGTTGTTCAGTTTTTCGAGCGACTGTTCGACTTCGATGGCGCCGGGAAACGGAATGTTCTGCTGCGCTGTGGCGGGCACCAGCGCGAGCACAAAAATGACAGGGAGCAAGCGGCGGGAAAGCATACGAAACACTATTCTACGATGCGGCCCGGAGTGTTTCGCATCTCCGGCCGCCGCATGCGGCGAATCCTTTCCGCCCCTTTGCGATCTAAACCAGCATGGAAAATGGTAAAAAGATCGCCTTAATCACGGGAGCGAACAAAGGACTGGGGCTGGAGATGGCGAGGCAGCTCGGCAAGGCGGGAATTACCGTTATAGTGGGGGCGCGCGATCCGCAGAAAGGTCAAGCCGCCGCGGAATGGTTGCGACAGGAAGGCATCGACGCGCAATTTCTGAAGTTGGACGTTACGGACCGGCAGGATCATACCGCCGCCGCGGCGTTTCTGGAGCAGAAGTTCGGCCGCCTCGACATTCTCATCAACAATGCCGGTATTTCCCTCGAGCCCCTCGGCTCCGGGCGCGCGAGCGCCACCACCGACGAAGTACTGCAAACGACATTCGACACGAATTTTTTCGCGCCCGTAGCTCTCACCCGCACCCTGTTGCCGCTTCTCAAAAAGAGCCCGGCCGGCCGCATTGTGAATATGTCCAGCATTCTCGGTTCGCAGACCTTGCACGCCGACGCGAACAGCGTCATCCGCGATTTCAAGTCGCTATCCTACGATGCGTCGAAGGCGGCTTTGAACTCGTTCACGATTCACCTGGCCCACGAGTTGAAAGATACCGGGATCAAGGTGAACTCCGCGCACCCCGGGTGGGTGAAAACGGATATGGGCACGGATGCCGCGCCCATGGAACTCGAGGAAGGCGGCAAGACGGGCGTGACGCTCGCGCTCCTCGGCGAAGACGGGCCAACCGGCGGTTACTTTCATTTGGGCAAGCGGGTGCCCTGGTAATGCGCGCGGACCGCGCGGCTTCAAAACTCGCATTCGGCGACGAGCTTTAAGAGGCGAAGCAGCGTGTTCCGCTCCCCGGGAGTGATTTGCTGCCGGATAAAATCGTCGGCGGCGACTCTCGCCTTGATGAGCCGTGCCCGGTACCTGGTTCCTTTGGGAGTCAGCCGGACGTGAATCGCCCGGCCCGCCGGTGCTTTCTGCTCCGCCGCAAGCCCTTCATGCACCATGGACTTGATCGCCCGGTGCACGACGGTCCGGTCCAAACCGAGTCGCGTGGCAATCTGATTCTGATTCAACGTCGCGCCGCCGCGAAGAGCCGACAGGATGAAGCCGCGAGTCGCCGAGCACCGGGTTTTCCGTTCCAGTCTCTTGCCCACGGAAAAATACGCGGCCGCGACCCTGGCAAGTACCGAGCCCTCGAGAATGTCATCCGGGACTTCCGTCCTAGGGAGAATGTTCATAAAACGGTTACTGTCGCATCGAGGGCTCGCCGCCACTGCGGTGGCTGCACGCAGGTACGCGATTTCTTCCCGATGGCGATCACCATCACGATCTCATGATACCGGGCGGACAAGCCGAGATATTGAGAAAGCCGGCGCTGGTCAAAGCCCTCCATCGGACAGGTGTTGAATCCCAACGCCTCGGCGGCAAGCATGAGATTCTGGCATGCCAACGAGGTACTCTTCGTCGCCCATTTGAAGAGGTCCTGGCGGAAGAGCGGCGGCATTCCACCGGTCATGCACAAATTCAACAACCAGAACAGCGCGCGTTTGACGGCGGCGAAAGTGCCGAACGGTCCCGGCATGAACAGGATCCTGCCGATCTTCGCGGTGCGCTCGTAGCCGCGAATTGTCGCTTCGGGAAAGTTGCTTTTGCGCATCCACTCCACCTGGCTTCGCGTCGTTGCGGCCAACGACCCGATGTCCGCGACCGCCACGACCAGTGCCGACGCCGTGGCCGCGGGCGCCTGCCCAAGGCACAGCTTCGCCACCGCCGTCTTCCGCGCCGCGGACCCCACCCAATAGAGCCGGTACGGCTGGGAGTTAAAGCTCGAAGGGGCATGACGGGCCGCATCGAGCATTTGCTCGCGCGGGCCTGGCGGGATTTCGACCGGGTCGAAGAGTTTCACCGCCCGCCTTTGAAAGATTGCGTCGAGGACCGCGTTCGGACCGGCTGCTGACATGTTGCTATTGCAACATAAATATGTTGTCAATGCAACATGCCGCGGGAGCATTGCAAGCCGGTTGGATCCTACTTGGATCGAGGTGGCCCTTTGGCAGGCTACCGCGCGATATGCGTGACCACCGCCGATGTGCTGCCCGCGAACGCCGCCGACCCCGCGTAGACCGCTCTGATTTTGACTTTCCCCGCGGCCGGAGCCGGAAGCGTGAACGCCGCCACCCCATTGGCGTCCAACGTGCCGGTGCCCGCCACCGTATCGCCGACGAAGAAACTAACCGCCCCGGTCGGAATCCCGCCGCCCGACGAACTGAGCACCGTCGCCTTGATGGTCACCGCGTGGCCGGCTGTCGAGGGATTGGGCGAAGTACTGACCGTCACCGCCGTGGCTACCGGGGCGACCGGCGGATTGCCGGCCGCAGGCGGCGCCGGAGCGGCCTCCGGTGCCTTGACGTCCGTGGCGCGGCCGGTCTTGTCGCCGCGCAGCCAGGCGTACAGCACCGCGTCAGGCGCCGGCGGATCGGGAAGATTCACCTGGATCGACTGTCTCAACCCCGGGCCAGGAAGTGGAACCGGCAGCCCGATCACGTCCGCACCATTGCCGGCGTCCCAGCCGAGCTTCTCGATCATCTCCAGGTTCTCTCCGGTCAGCCGGTACTCGCGCGTGTCGTCCTGCGGCGGGGTATCGCTGGTCACCAGGGAATCGATCTGCGGAACCCGCAGAATGTGCGCCAGGGTAAACGGTTGCGACCGGCCTTCGCGGCCATTGTCGATGACCGCTTCGAGCGAACACGCGGCCGGAAACCCGCTGGTATCCAGGGCCAGAAACAACTGGTCCGGCGAAAGCTGTTCCAGGTTCCACGTGGCAGTCTGCTCGCCGATGTGCAGCACGGCCGGCTGCCCCACTCCGTCCGCGCAGGCCAAATGCAGCACGCTCTGCCGCTCGATATTCTTCACGTCCAGCACGGCGTTGAGCGTGTATCCGGCTGGAAATTCGTCGCTTCGCACGGTCACGGCCATGCCTTTGGGCCATGACAGCCGCGAACTGGCGATCACCGGCAGCGGTCCGGTAATCTCCAGCGCGCCGGGATAAGTCAGGGGCTCGCTGCGGTCCTCCAGGTAGACCGTTACCGGAACTGCCGTCCCCGGGTGCGGTGGGGTCCGCAGTTCCACCGTCAGGCTGCGCTCCGACTGGTTCGCGCGTGCAGGACCGAGGCTGAGTTCAGCGCCCGGCGCTTCCAGTTTGCTCACCTGTTCCAGGCGCTCGCCTTTCAGGATGTAGTGTTGTTTCGTTCCGCCGTGGTTTACCAGGATGGGCCAATTGTCGATCTTCGGTGGATTGCGCAGAATCTTGAATTCCACTGCATGGCTGACCCCGTCCTGCTGGGTGATCAACAATTTGTATCCGCCGGGATCGAGATTCTGCGTGTCGATCTGCACGTCCATCTGCTCCTGCGGTCCTTTCCGCAATCCTTTGGGCAGCAGAAATCGCGCGTTTTCGGGCGTGGCGAACTCGTCCTGAAGTTTCTGCACTTCCACCTTGGTGGTGAACTCGAAATCGCCGCCCTTCACGGTTACCGCCAATTTGCCCGACTTGGCCAGCAGGCGATCCTGCGACACGGGATCGAGATGGGCCGTCCGGAAATCGCTCAACGGCAGAACGTGGACGATGCCGGCGGTCTGAACCGGCGTCCAATCCCACAGCCCGGCCAGGCGGAAATCGCCGGGCGGAAGATTGGCTTTGGTCAGGTCGATTTCGAGCGATTTCTGATTGCCGAGCTTGACTACCGGCACCACCGCTTTGTGGCCGCCATTTACCAGCGCCCATTCTCTTATGCGGTCTACGTATTTCCAGCCTGCCTCCGGCACGTCCACTGGAACCGGAGTCTTTTGAGCGGCGGGAATGTAATTCTCCTCGCCGATCTTGATGGGCGGGGCGGGGACGTTCGGAATGCGACTCGCCCAGATGTACGCTACGCGCGTATGCGGCGGGGCGGGGCCTTGTTGGCCGCAGACGTTCACTCCGGATGGAGAGCCGGTGAGCTGCTGGACGAACGAGGCGCGGAATTGGGTATCGGGAAATGCGATATAGCGCAGGTCGAGGAGCATGGCGGTGCCGCCCGCCGCAAGCCCCACCGGTGTCCCGAAAAAGAGCGTGCCTGCCACCGATGCCAGGCTGGTGGCCTGCCCGACGCCTTGCGCCGCGGTGCTGGCCAGCGGATTGTAACTGGCCAGTTGCGGGTTCATAGCGCCGAAAACCGTCGCCGCCTGCGCCGCCGCCGGAGCGCTCCGATCCACCTGGACCGAAAATCCGTACTGCGAGGCAAATCCGTTCAACGCCGCATTTACCGCCGCCGAGGAACTCTCGGCGTTGGACAGCGTGGCTACCAATTGCTCGGCTTGCGCGGTCTTATCGGCGTAATCCGCCAGTTGCGCAATGAGCACGTCGTCCTGGGAGAGGAAATTGACCACTTTTCTGCGGCTCAGACCGGAAGGACCGTAAACCACTGCCGCCAGCGCGATGGTCTGCGGCATCTGCCATTGCCCGGCCCGGTCCGCCGGCTTGGGTTCGGTCACGATGATGGTGGGTTGACCCGACTGGCGCCGCTCCGGCACCAGCACCAGCGCGATTTCGCCGGTCCGCTTCTCCTTGCCACGCAGTACGGGCGCATAGAGCACCGAGTCTCCTTCGCTCAGACGATTGATACTGCGGAAAGGAAGCCGCTGGCCGCCAGCTTCGACCTGGAGATCGACCGCGCCCAGCGGAGCGCCGGCCGGGCACGTCATAAAAGGAGGCGCCGACGGCATGGCGGCCGCGGGGTTCAGGTTCGAGGGCGGCGTGGCCGGCCCCATTTCCTGCGCAGGCAACCACGCGGCGCATAACATGGCCACTACTAAGCTTCGCAAGCCCATCCGAATACTCAATATAGCAATCGGACTGAAAACTCTATCGGGGAAAGTGGGGAGGCAATCGCGCCCAGCAGGATTGCCCAATGCCACATAGTTTTCGCGGAAATGGAAGCCCTGCGCAAATCGTGGGGAGGCAATCGTGGCAGGCAAGATTGCCGGGCAATCCTGCTTGACAATCCTGCTTGGCAATCGCGGCAGCCGGCTTTTAGCCTGGACTCATTGGTGCGTCCCCGTACCCGGCCTTTCAGCCGAGCTTAGAAACTGAACTTCAAAGCGAGTTGGACGTTCCGCGGAAGCTGCGCGGACTGGACCAGGCCGAAACTGGCTCCGATCCGTCCAGTGGGCGCATTGAGGATGACCGTGTTGGCGACATTGATGGCTTCGCCACGGACTTCAAGCGTCTTGGTTTCCGTGAAGTGAAAGATCTTCGAGAGGCCCAGGTCGGCTTCCGTCATGCCGGGGCCGCGAATGACACCGGTACCGCAGCTTCCCAAATGACCCACCGCCGGCTGAGCAAAGCTGGAGGGATCCCAGAACTGATAACCGCCCAGCGGACTGTCCTGATCGCCAAAAACATGGGAAGGAGCGATGCAGTTCGCGCGCGGATTACCGGATCGCGTGCCGGAATTGTCGGTAGCGGTAACCTCGAACGGGAAGCCGTTGTGGACGTTCATCAGCAGGTTTACCTGCCATCCGCCCAGAACCGCGTCAACCGGCTTGCTGGCATTCCCTCCGAATGCGCGGCCGTGGCCAAAGGGCAGATCATACGTGACGTAGCCGTTAAAGTCGTGCGTCACGTCATTCGGACACGGGCCGTAATCCGCAGCCTGATTGTAGGTGTACTGCGGAAAGGCATAGCCGCCGTTGGCTTGCGTCTGCGAGGAATTCGCGTCGCCGTACTGGCCGAAGAAGCCGGGCGCATTCGTCAGGCACTTTGAAAAGGTATAGTTGAGCTGGAATTGCAGGCCGCTCGAAAAGCCGTGTTGAACCGATGCCTGGAGTGCGTCGTAATTGCCGTAACCGTTGCTGTCGATGATGCGTTCGATGCCCGAGTTGAAGCCGACCACACCGCCGGTTTCCTGTTGAAGAGCGGGATTGCCGGTGAGGTAGAGGCCGTTCGAAACCGTGCCGTCCGGGTTCAGAACGCGCTGCTGACCGTAATAGATGTTAGTCAGGTGAGTGTTCTTTTCGCCCACATAACCGACCGAGGCGGTAGTGGACTTTCCGAACTGGTGCTGAACGGTGACGTTCCACTGCTCGGAAACAGTGGGCCGGAAGTTCGGGTTGAGAATATGAATGGTCTGGCTCTGGAAGCAACTTGCCGGTGAGGGGGTTGCCAGCGCGGTGGCGGTGGTGCAAACCGGCGGCGGCAGTGTGGAGAATCCTTGGGAGAGCGTGCTGCCAGGCAGCGGGTCCGTGGAGAGATAGCTCGCCTGACCGGCGCCTTGCCACGGCGGATTCGCGGCCGGAATATTGGCCACGCCGATGCCCTCAAAAAAATCGGTCACGCCCCAGGCGGCGCGAACGACGCTCTTGGTATCGAAAGGAGTCCAGGCGACGCCGATCCGCGGCTGGTAGTTCGTGATGCCGTTGTACTGGTTATACAAGGCCTGACAATTGGAGAACGGACAAGAGCCGTTGCCGGCAAGATAGACCTGGCCGGAAATCAAGCCATAGTTAGTGGCTCGATTATCCACTTCATACTGCGGTGTGTGCAGTTCGTAGCGCAGGCCGAGGTTCAGAGTGAGCTTCGGGTTCACCTTCCAATCGTCCTGGAAAAACGCTGCGATGGTGCTGTAGCGAAGACCGCGCGTGCCCACATTTTGGCCGAGCGAAATGAACTCGGGCAAACCCATCACGAAATCCGCGCCGCCGTTCCCAATGGCCGAGGTGTTGGCAAGCGCGGTGTACTGGCCGTTGAAATAGAACTCGCCGGCCGCGCCGCCCTGGCCCGAATAGTAAACGTCGTTGCGGTAGCGAAAAAACTGGAAGCCGGCATGCATCGTGTGCTGGCCTTTGACAACGATCGCGGTATCTTCGGCCTGAATCACGGCGTCGTTGAAGGCTTGGGCGATATCGGTTGTGCCGATGTTGCTCACCAGGCTGTTGATCAGATCCATCAGAGGCAGGAAGGTGGAGGGCACACCCGGGATACCGAAGACCTGGCCCAGATTTTGACCGGTGGCGTTGCTGACGCTGGAGTACGGGTTCACCGGGAAGTAATTGACTCCTCCGCGGAGATCGTTAACGAAGCTTGGACTGAATGTGTGGGTCCAATCGAGAACTCCGCTGTAGAGCGGGAAAACGTTGGAGCTATTAAACAGCAGCGGCTGGCTGTTGGTGGTAGGATTCGTCACGTACTGTTGCGTGTAGCGGCCGTAGACATGATCATTTCCGGTCGCTACCCAATCCACCTTGATATCGCCCTGGTCGCCGTTGGTCTGTGAGTGGCTGACATTGATCTGATTGTTGGTGAAGTTACCGTTGATGGGCGCGG
>Ga0335072_10004603_pt1 | contig 20411 bp, 19 predicted proteins | sample Lox_Sample_21_FD_206725 | JGI IMG/M metagenome (GOLD analysis project Ga0335072, IMG submission 206725) | Soil microbial communities from Loxahatchee National Wildlife Refuge, Florida, United States - Lox_Sample_2.1 | ecosystem: Environmental > Terrestrial > Soil > Wetlands | place: USA...
GGAAGAAACAGCATCGCCAGCGGCAGCAGAATCGTCCCGAACGGATCGATGTGTTTGATTGGATTGAGGGTTAGCCGTCCCAGCATCCGCGCCGTCGGATCGCCCAGCCGGTTTGCCATCCACGCATGAGCCGCCTCGTGAAGGCTGAGGGCAAAAACCAGAATGGCGAACTCGAAAAGCTTCAGAACAATTGCTTGCTGATTCATGACTTATAGACGATGCTAACCCAAACCCCGAGGGCGCCGCATTCTCGTACCGCTCAATCGCACTCCGGCTTTGCCTCGCGTCCCGGAGCCTTGACCACACTCCGGTCCGTAAACTGCGTCGCCTCTGCCTTGGTCTTCAGCCGCTTCGCCGGAACCCCGCCGAAGATCCCATGATCGGCCACTTCCTTCGTCGCCAGCCCCATCGCGCCTAGCATCGAGTCCTCGCCAACCCTTACGCCGGCCATCACCGTCGAGTGGTAGGTCAGCCGCGCCCTCGGCCCGATCTCTGTCCTCCGGTTCTCCACCACGCCCGAGTCCACCGGATCATGCGCATGCGAGTAAACCGCCGCATAGTCTGAGATGGAAGTGCCTTTCTTTAGAATGATCTCGCCCCGGTCGTCCAGCATCACGTACTTGTGGATCACGCAGTCGTCCTCAATCGTCAGGTTGTACCCGTAACTGAACTCGACGCCGTGAAAGATCTTCACATTATTCCCGATTTTCTTGAAGATATGCTTCCCCAGCATCGCACGAAGCCGGAACCCCAGCCAGTGGTTCAGCCCCACTGGCGACCGGTCGAACATCTGCCAGAACCAGATGAGCGGCTTGATACAGGCGTACTTCCTGGCGTCGATGTCGCCGTAATATTCCGGCTCCAGAGTCACATTGGCCGGATCCAGCGAGAGCTGCAGCACGTTGAAGGGCAACTCTGTCGTCAGCGTAAAGTTCAGCTTGCCCCCATGCGGACGTCCCAGCATTAACTGGTGCAGGTTATCGCGCACAAGTTCATTCCGCAGCGCTGGCTTCTTATGCTTGGTGAACTCTTCGTCAAGATAGTTGATCCATCGCGTAAAGACCTCTTTGGCTTCGCGTGACGGCTCAAGATCGCGATACTCGTATCTGGGCATCCGTGTCCTTGTTCAAAAGATTTGGTGGAAAGTTGCAGACGAAAGCGGCCAACCATGCACCCTTAAAGACGCGTTTATACAAGGCAAAGACTCAATTTCACTCAATCGCAAACACCGCATAAACAGTGGCGCTCTCCTCGATCTGCTGCGGGCGGATCGCCAGCGGCTCGACCTTTTGGCTCATCACGGCCCCTGCCATCATGGCGAATCTCGGAACAACCGGCGTCTGCGGTGCCTGATTGCTGGCATAGAGGAGCGGCCCCAGATGTGCATTCAGGCCCTTCGCCATCTGCTCCGCGATCGCCTGCGCCCGCACCAGAGCCTTGCCTGCTGCTTGCGCCTGCAAAGCGGCGCGATCTTTCACGTCCCAGTCGATCTGGCCGCTATTGTTCGCACCCGCTTCAACAGCAACGTTGAGGATCTTCGCCGCATCTGCGGCCGGGGTCATCACTGTCCACGACTGCGTTAGAACATATCGTCTCTTCTCGCGTTCGATTTCTGACTGTTTCTCGTCAAACTGGAAGTTCTGCCGCACACTCTGGCCTTCGCTCTGGATAGCCTTGTCCTCCACGCCCGCCTTGTGCAGCGCGTCGATTACCGCATTCGATATCTGCGACCCGGCGGCATATGCGCCATCCGCATCGGCAGCATACGCCTCAAAGCCAATGTGAACCGTGGCACTGTCCGCTTCCGCCATCGCTTTATCACTCACCGTAACCGCAATCGTACGATTGTCTTTATTCACCTCGATCTTCTGCGCTGCTGCCGCAGCAGCAAAGCCGCCTACTACCGCCAGGAAGCAAAGAAAGCGAAGTATGCTCCTTCTCATTTATTCCCTCCTACGACTTCCCAAACTCTCGCAACTGCGTCAGCTTCCTGCGTACCGCGCCAGAATCGATCGCTGCAGATGCAAGCTGAACCCCCTCTTCCAGAGATCCAGCCACGCGACCCACAAACAACGCCGCAGCAGCATTAACGACCACGATATTACGCTTTGCACCGCGCTCGCCCGCAAATATTCTCTCCAGTATCGCGGCGTTCTCCGCCGCATTCGCGCCACCTCTGAGTTCGCGCACGGGTGCACGCTTCATCCCAAACATCTCGGGGCTATACTTCACTCGCGACACGCTCGGATGCCCGTCCCCTCCCCGGACGAGCATCACATCGGTCACGGACAGCGCAATCTCATCCATCCCATTGCGCCCATGGGCTACCAGGCCAAAATCGATGCGAAGACGGGCCATCGCCTCGGCCGACAGCATCAGCTTCGTTTCAGAAAAAACGCCCATCACCTGAGCCGGAGCGCCTGCCGGATTGGTTAGCGGTCCAGCCAGGTTGAAAATCGTTCGAAAACCAAGTGTGCGCCGCACTGGCTGAACCCGCTTCAATGCCGGATGCAGCGCAGGAGCATAAAGAAACATGAAGCCCGTTGCGCGCAAGCACGCTACTGCTGACTCCGGCGCAAGCGTGACAGGAATTCCCAGAGCCTCCAGCACGTCCGCTGAACCGCACTGAGATGTCACCGCCCGGTTGCCATGCTTGGCTACGTGCGCTCCTGCCGCAACCGCCACCAAAGCAGCGCCGGTGGAAATATTGAATGTGCCCAGGCCATCGCCGCCTGTTCCACACGTATCCACCAGCGGCTCGCGCTCCCCTTCTGTCAGTGGAACAGGAACTGCCAGGGCGCGCATTGCCTCGACAACGCCCGTTAACTCATCCGGCGTCTCGCCGCGCACAGCCATGGCAGTTAGGAGTGCTCCAATCTCAAGATCGCCCGGCGGCTCTTCACCCTCCACAGGGGCAAGAATCTGCGCAATAACAACGCGAGCCTCTTCGCGACTCAATGTCGCGCCCTGCTCTACCACTAACTTCAACATCTGCCGAAAACCCACCATAAGAGTTCAGTGTACCTTCGGCGAATGGGAACCGAACCTGACCGGGAGAGCGTTACAAAGCCGAAGTCAGGATAGAGCGGCGAAGCTGAATACGTCTGTGCGGCGAGCACTGCGTGCCGGTGGTGGCGCTGTCCCTGATAAACTAAGAAGTCTGCTGCAATGCAACTTTCAAGCGCGGTCTGCCGTGCATGAGCGAGCCTGCGGTTAGTCGGTTTTTCTGCTGAAAATCAACCTATGAAAATTCACGAATATCAGGCAAAGGACATCCTCGCGAAATACGGCGTTGCCGTGCCGAGGGGTGAAGTGGCCAATACGCTCGACGAAGCGTTGGATGTGGCTAAGAAGCTATTTGCGAGTGGGGCAAATGGTGTGGTCGTCAAGGCGCAAATCCATGCCGGAGGCCGCGGCAAGGGTGGCGGCGTGAAGGTCGCAAAAAATATCGAAGAAGCTGAGCAGTATGCCAAGCAGATTCTTGGAATGCAGCTCATCACGCACCAGACTGGCCCGCAGGGACAAAAGGTTCAGCGTTTGCTGATTGAAGAAACTGCAGCCATCGATCGCGAGCTATATCTCGGCATCGTGCTCGATCGTGCCGCTGCCAAGCTGGTCTTCATGGCCTCGAAAGCCGGCGGCATGGAGATCGAAGAGGTTGCCGCAAAAGATCCCGAAGCCATCCACAAGGCATACATTGACCCAGCCGTCGGCTTCCAGCCCTATCAGGCGCGCCAGCTCGCCTTCGCGCTGGGATTAAAGCCCGCGCAGATCAACGAAGCCGTCAAGTTCATGCTTGGGCTCTACAAGGCGTACGTTGAAACCGATGCGTCGCTGCTTGAGATCAACCCCTTCATCACCACCAAGGACGACAAGCTCTTCGCCCTCGACTGCAAGATCAACTTTGACGATAACGCCATCTTCCGCCACAAAGACCTGAAAGAGCTGCGCGACGTAGCCGAGGAGGACCCATTGGAGGTTGAGGCCTCAAAGTATGCCCTCAACTACATCCGGCTCGATGGCAACATCGCCTGCATGGTCAACGGAGCCGGCCTTGCCATGGCCACGATGGACATCATCAAGTATGCCGGCGGCTCCCCCGCAAACTTCCTCGACGTAGGCGGCGGCGCCAACCAGCAACAGATTGAACACGCCTTTGAGATTTTGCTCTCCGACAAAAACGTACAGGCCGTCTTTATCAATATCTTCGGGGGAATTCTGCGCGTCGATACCCTGGCCCAGGGAGTCGTTGGCGCAGCGACGAAGACCCATGTCGCCGTCCCCGTCGTCCTGCGCCTCGAAGGCACCAATGTGGAGGAAGGGCGCAGGATCCTGAAAGACTCCGGCCTGAACTTCATTATTGGAGATACCATGCAGGACGCGGCCCAAAAGGTTGTAGCCGCAGCAAAGGGAGGCAAGTAGAAATGGCTGTGCTCGTAGACAAGAACACTCGCCTCATCGTTCAGGGCATTACCGGCAAAGAAGGCACCTTTCACGCCAAAGGCTGCGCTGAATATGGTACGAAGGTCGTTGGCGGGGTTACTCCCGGCAAGGGGGGCACCTCACATGAAGGCTGGCCGGTATTCGATACGGTAGGAGAAGCCGTCGAGAAGACAGGAGCCAACGCTACAGTCATCTTTGTCCCGCCGCCGTTTGCCGCCGATGCAATTCTCGAAGCAAACGAAGCTAAACTGCCGCTCATCATCTGCATTACCGAAGGCATCCCGGTTAACGACATGGTTAAAGTGTGGAGTGTGCTCAAAAACTCCAGCTCGCGCCTCGTCGGGCCCAACTGTCCCGGCGTCATCTCTCCCGGCAAAGCCAAAGTCGGCATCATGCCTGGAAGAATCCACAAAGAGGGCAGCGTCGGCATCGTCTCCCGCTCGGGAACTCTCACCTATGAAGCCGTCTACCAGCTCACCCAGCGCGGAATCGGCCAGTCCACAGCCATCGGCATTGGTGGGGATCCCATCATCGGGACCACCCACATCGATGCCCTCAAGCTGCTCAATGATGACCCAGAGACCGAATCCATCATCCTCATCGGCGAAATCGGCGGTACGGCCGAGGAGGCGGCAGCCGAGTACGTGAAGCAGCACGTAAAGAAGCCGGTGGTCGGTTTCATTGCTGGACAGACCGCGCCTCCGGGCCGCCGCATGGGGCATGCCGGAGCCATCATCTCCGGAGGCCAGGGCACTGCAGCCGAAAAGATGAAGGCACTCACTGCCGCTGGTATTCACGTCGTCGAGAGCCCCGCGGCAATCGGTGAGACGGTAGCGCGGGTCATCGGTAAGGCATAAGACACGCGCCAGCTATTGGAATTTCAATCAAGTAGTCACAGCCAGGAGTTGACAACCGAGTATGTCGCAACGTACGTTCAGCATCATCAAACCAGACGCGGTCCGCAAAGGCCACACCGCAGCGATCCTCGCCGAAATCGAGAAGGCCGGTTTCAAGATCGTATCCATCAAGAAGCTCTCCATCTCCAAAACTCAGGCCGAGGGCTTCTACTACGTCCACAAAGAGCGGCCGTTTTTCGGCTCGCTCACGGACTTCATGTCTTCGGGTCCGATCTTTCCCCTGGTACTCGAGAAAGACGACGCCATCGCCGATCTCCGCAAGCTTATGGGCGCCACGAACCCTGCTAATGCAGAGGAAGGCACCATCCGCAAGAAGTTTGCAGCTTCGATCGAAGAGAACGCCATCCACGGCTCCGACGGCGAAGACACCGCTACGTTCGAAATCGGCTACTTCTTTGCCGGCTACGAGTTGGCATAGTCAACATCTGTTTCCCCATCCTTTACACGATTTCAGTGACACGATTTCAGTTAAGGATGGGAAAGCATAATCCTGGATTTAGCGCGATGCACGATTGCCTGGACGGCCAGTCCCCGTAGTATCCTGAAAACACGCGCCCGTAGCTCAGCTGGATAGAGCGAATGCCTCCGGAGCATTAGGTCGGGAGTTCGAATCTCTCCGGGCGCACCATCCTTCCTTCAGACGACAATGCACCGCCGAATTTCTAAACATCGTGCAGGTTTAAGGAGGCGATCCCTCCCCTTGCGGAATGCGCTAAATCTGATGGTGTTCTTAGTAGGAATTGCTGCGTCCGCTTTTTTCTGGAGCGAGCGCAGCGATATACACGCGCAGACATCGACGCAGCGACCCGCCAGCGCGTCCTCAAATTCCTCACAACCGGCACTGCAACCACCTGCAGCCTATGATGCAGCTGCGCGGAGCGAAGCCATCCTGGCGCATCTCAACGCTGTGCTTCAGTTCTATCGTGATACAGAGGCGCCAATCCAGAAGACCGGCGAGCCGAGCGACCTCACCTACAGGGACCGCGCAGTTGCGGACGCTACTCAGGTTGCTCAGTTTGCCTTCCAGTCAGCAAAGGCTGAAGCCGTCCTGATCGAACAGAGTCCCCAGCAAGGACAAGTGACTACGCCAACTGGGAGTCAAGCGCAGAGAATGCAGGAAGCGCGCAACAGAGCGGAACAGCAGATTGCCGTGCTGAAAACCCAGGATGCGGCAATGGCCAAACGGCTGGAGACCGCGTCCCCGAAACAAAGAGTAGCTCTCGAGCAGCAACGCGAGCAGATTAACGGCGAACTAGAACTTCAGTCGGCGATGGCGGATGCGCTTGGCAAGATCGCCAGCATGGCCGAAGCATCTACTGGTACCGGTTTCTCCGCACACGTAGACCAACTGCAGCGCTCCGCACCCGGAGTCACTGCGAATAAAGCAATCGCAGTAGCTCCTACACTGGAAAGCTTAAGCGCAGTGCGGAGTGCGGGCGTAACCACCCAGGCTCGGGTCCTTTTCGGTCTATTGGGCACGAGAGAAGCAATCGATCATCTGATAAAAGAGGCGGATCGCCTGCACCAGCAGGCCCTTGTCTTGCGGACACCGCTGATAAGCCTGCTGAAGAATACGATCGCACAAGGACAGGCGCTGTCGCAGAATCCTGCAGATGCTGCTTCACTCTCAAAGAATGCGAGTAAGGCACCTGCCGCACATAGCAATGCGCCACTGCCAGCACCCGCACCCTCCACTCGGCAAAGTTTTAACGAGCTGACGACGACCTTTAAGGCTATTTCGAGCGCCTCCGTACCGTTGAGCCAGGAAATCCTGACGCTCGAGCAGACTCAGGCGAGCCTGCAGGCATGGCGCAATGCTGTAAGCGGTGAATATGAATCAATCCTGCAGTCCCTTTTCCTACGGGTGTTGTTCATCGCAATCGCGCTGGCGTTGATCTTTGCCCTCGGTGAAGTGTGGCGGCGCGCTACCAGGCGGTACGTGCATGATGTGCGGCGTCGCCGGCAATTATTGGTGGTGCGCCGCTTGCTGACGGGATTTCTTAGCGGCCTGGTATTGATCTTTGGATTGGTTACGCAGTTCAGCTCGCTGGCGACGTTTGCCGGGCTCATTACCGCCGGCATCGCGGTAGGACTGCAAGCAATTCTCCTCTCGGTGGCTGCCTACTTCTTCATCGTCGGCCGTTACGGCATCAAAGTTGGCGACCGGATAACGATCGCTGGAGTCACGGGCGATGTCGTGGAAGTTGGTTTGGTTAGGTTCTACATGCTGGAGGTGGCAGCGAGCGGTACGGACTTATATCCCACGGGCCGGGTCGCGGTGTTTTCTAACGCCGTTCTGTTTCAGGCCGGAACCCCTCTTTATAAACAAGCGCCGGGAACCCAGTACGTCTGGCACGAGCTGACTGTAAAACTGTCAACTGATGCGGATTACCGGCCTGCCGTGCAGGAAATTCTTAAGTCTCTGAGAAATGTCTACGAAGAATATCGTGGTCAAATCGAAAGCCAGCACAGAAAGCTGGAGTCATGGATCGATACCAGCCTCGATTCGCCCGGTGTCCAATCGAATCTGCAACTGGTGGATGGTGGTCTACAACTCTGGGTGAGATTTCCGGTGATTATCCGGGAGTCAGCGGCGATCGACGAAAAGATGACGGAATCCCTGCTGCAACTTATATTGAGTGATCCGACAGTCAAAGCCGCGGTCAGTACGCAGCCGGTGATCAAGGCAACCGTGAAGGGGTGACTCGGTAGTGGCTCAGTTTGAAAGTATTTTGCCCCAAACTGAGCCACTACCGGTGACTCGCGTCTTTTGACACAGCTGGGGTTTTCGCGTTCTGATGGAGGCGTATCTCTCGCTCAAGGAGCCTGATCCATGCCACGGAAATCCGTCCCTTGCAAAACTCTGCTGCTTACCTTTGCTGCGTTGCTTATTACCTTTACGCAGGTACATGCCCAGTGCAAGCCGCCCGCGAAACCTGCGGTCCCTCTTAGCCCTGCTGAACAAGCCAGCACAACTCTCAGCGGCAAAACTCTGACCGTCTATTACTGCGCACCTTCGATGCGTGGCCGCAAGATTATGGGGGGACTCGTCCCATACGACAAGGTGTGGCGCACAGGTGCGAACACAGCAACGACATTCCGTACCGAAGCGAATCTGCGCATCGGCAAGCAGATTATTCCTGCCGGAACCTATACCCTCTATTCTCTGCCCTCGCCTGAAGGATGGAAACTGATCATTAACAAACAGGTAGGGCAATGGGGAACGGTCTACAACCAGTCCCTGGATTTCGCCCGAGTCCGCATGTTTGAGGGTGTCATTCCCAGCGCGCCCGTCGAGAAATTCAAGATCGACTTCGAACACACTCGCGACAACAAAACAGAGTTGCACTTTATCTGGGAAAACACAGATGTCTATGTTCCGATAACTGCAACAGACTGAGGTTCTCCTTCATTTGTTTGCTGAAGGGATCGCGGCAGCGCGTTCCCGTTCCAGACCTTCCATCACGGACTGAATGAGCTGCTTCGCGGCATTGATTTCGCCGAGAACCGTTTCCAGATCGAGAGCAGGCTTCGATGGATTGCGATGCGACGTGCAGTAGACTCCATGCTGCCCGACGAGAATGAGTGCGTCGGTAAGCATGTCGAGCGAAACGGCCAGCTTTCCGCGCGACGGCCCCATCATAAATTCATACTTTTCGAGTTCGTCGCGGCGGTCATACAGAGAGGACACAGCTACCACTCCTTTGCCGCAGTATCAATCTCAACGGAATCATTTGCCGCAGGCGCCTTCCAACGCAGAACTGGCTTGCGTGCCGCCGTCGTTTCATCGAGCCTCGATATACGTGTGGAATGAGGCGCGCTCGTTACGATCTCGGGATTTTCATCCACCTCGCGGGCAATCTGACGCATTGCGTCGATGAATAAATCCAGCTCCTCGCGCGACTCGCTCTCGGTAGGCTCAATCATCAACGCGCCAGGTACGATGAGTGGGAACGACGTGGTGTATGGATGGAAGCCATAGTCGATCAGCCGCTTGGCAATGTCTCCTGTCTTTATGCCGTTTTTCGTCTGTCGCTTGTCGCTGAAAACCACCTCGTGCATGGAGGACGTCGTGTAGGGTAGTTCATACACGTCTTCGAGCTTCTTGCGAATGTAGTTCGCATTCAGCACGGCGTCTTCCGTTGTCTGGCGCAGACCGTCAGGGCCGTTGGCAAGAATGTAGGCCAGCGCGCGAACGAACATTCCAAAGTTCCCGTAGAGCATGCGCACGCGGCCTACGGACTGCGGCCGATCATAGTTCCAGTGAAGCAGTCCGTCTGATCCTTTGGCCAGAATGGGGCTGGGGAGGAACGGCTCCAGAATCCTCTTGCAGGCGACAGGACCTGAACCCGGTCCACCGCCGCCATGCGGCGTGGAGAAGGTTTTGTGCAGATTCAGGTGCATCACGTCCACGCCAAAATCCCCAGGACGTGTTTTGCCCACGAGGGCGTTCATATTGGCGCCATCCATGTAAAGCAGCGCGCCCTTGTCGTGCAGCACATCAGCAATCTTATGAATCTCGTTCTCGAAGACACCGATTGTCGAGGGATTGGTCAGCATCATTGCCGCCGTATCTTCGTTGACGATCTGCGCCAGCGCAGCTACATCAACTCCGCCCTGCGCGTTCGACTTGAGATTTACGATCTGATAGCCGCAGCTCGCCGCCGTCGCTGGATTCGTCCCATGCGCTGAATCAGGAATAATCACAATCTTCCGCGGATTGCCCTTGGACTCGTGGTAATTACGGGCAAGCAAAATCCCGGTGAACTCGCCGTGCGCCCCGGCTGCCGGCTGCAACGTAATCGCGTCCATGCCGGTAATCTCGATGAGGCAGTCCTGCAGAAGCTTGACAATCTCCAGTGCTCCTTGCGACAGCGACTCCGGTTGGTACGGATGGGCTTCCGCTATCCCCTCAAGCCGCGATACAAACTCATTCACACGCGGATTGTATTTCATGGTGCAACTACCCAGCGGATACATGCCGAGATCGATCGCATAGTTCCAGGTGGAGAGCCGCGTGAAGTGACGGATGATTTCAATCTCGCTCAACTCTGGAAGCGTCGGCGCATCCTCTCGCATCGCATCTTCGAGAAGCGCGGCTGCGTCAACGTCGGGCACATCGAGTGGGGCAAGCTTATAGCCCTTTTTGCCCGGCGAGGATTTCTCGAAGCTCAGGTCTTCGTTTTGCGTGAGATGCGCGGTTACCTTGCGGGTTGTGCCGGTGAACATGTTTGTCGTTGCCATTCTCAATCCTGTTTCTTTACCGTGCCGAAACGGCAACCGGCGCGCCCGCAACAACAGCAGCTGCTGCATCGATGTGCACTTTCGTAGTCAGCTCAGTCGCGCACCACAACGTCGCGTTGCCCAGTTCGGGATACCACTTCTTGAGCGGTAACCCCCCTACGATTTTCTTCTCCAGTAATCGCGCGTTGAGTTGCTCTGGAGCCTCATCCGTCTGCAGGACGAATTCATTGAAGCGTGTTGTTTTCGCAAATCGCAGCTTGCCCTGTTTGCCCAGTGTGTCCGCCGCATATTTTGCCTTGGCCAGATTCTGTACCGCCAACTCACGCATCCCCTGCTTGCCGTAGACAGTCAGGAAGATAGTTGTCATCAACGCGACCAATGCCTGATTAGTGCAGATGTTCGAGGTCGCCTTCTCGCGGCGGATATGCTGCTCACGTGTCGAGAGTGTGAGCACGAATCCGCGGCGGCCTTCGGTGTCTTTGGTCTCACCGACAAGTCTGCCCGGCATCTGGCGCAGATATTTTTCCTTGGCCGCCAGCACGCCGCAGTAGGGTCCGCCATAGCTTAAAGCCACGCCGAAGGACTGCGCCTCCATCGAAACAATATCCGCCTCGACCGGAGGCCGCACAATGCCCAGCGAGACCGCTTCCGCGATCGAAACGATGAGCAGCGCGCCCTTTTTGTGTGCGATCTTGGCGATGGCAGGAATATCTTCGATGATCCCGAAGAAATTTGGAGACTGTACGAGGACGCAGGCAATGTCTTCCGTGACGGCTTGCTCGAGTGCAGCTAAGTCGATACGTCCGTCCTGTCCGTATTCAATTTCGCGCGCTTCATGCCCCTGGTGCTGCGCATAGGTGTGCATCACCTCGCGGTATTCGGGATGCACGGTGCGGGCAACCAGCACTCCGTCGCGACCGGTGATGCGAACAGCCATCATCACCGCCTCTGCCGCACCGGTTGAGCCGTCATACATTGAGGCGTTGGCGATGTCCATGCCGGTGAGTTCGCAGATCATGGTCTGGAATTCGAAGATGGCCTGGAGCGTGCCCTGCGTAATCTCAGCCTGATACGGCGTATACGAGGTGAGGAACTCGCCGCGCTGGACTAAAGAATCGATAATAACGGGGCGGTAATGCCGATATGCGCCTGCGCCCAGAAAGCTCGTGTAGCCGTTGGCATTCTTCGCGGCGGCGGCTTTGAAGTGCTCAACGATCTCGGACTCACCCATCTGACGCGGGACATCTAAATCGCGCGCGAGGCGATACTCTTCCGGAATTGCGGAAAACAGATCGTTGATCGAGGCGGCGCCGATTTCACGCAGCATCTCCGTGCGCTCGGAATCGGACTTGGGGAGATAACGCATCGAATTCTACTTCCCTGTCTCTTCGGCAATGAATTTTTCGTAGTCGGCGGCCGTCAGTAATGAATCCAGCTCGCCGGGATCGTTCAGCTCCACCTTGATGATCCAGGCTGAATGCGCATCGGTGTTGACGTTTTCGGGCGAAGACGTCAGATCTTCATTGACTCCGGTGACTGTTCCGCTTACTGGGGAGTAGAGATCGGAGACGGCCTTTACCGATTCCACGCTACCGAAAACCGCGCCTTTCTCAACCTTCGCTCCGACCTTGGGGGCGTCGACGAAGACGATGTCCCCAAGCGAATTCTGCGCGTAGTCGGTGATGCCTATTGTGCCCTGGTTTCCCGCGACCTCGACCCACTCGTGCTCGCGCGTATATTTGTACTTCTCCGGATAAACCATCCGATCTTGTTCTCCTCGTGCTGGACCTTGTGTACTGTTTTCTTATTGAAACCTGTTATGCCGTCTTCTTCGGCCTGCGATAGAAAGGCGTGGGAACGATCCTCGCTTTGACGGGATTGCCCCGGACTTCGACCGCAACCTCGCCGTCGATGACAGTAAGTTCGACTGGCACGTAAGCGAGCGCGATATTTTTCTTCAGAAATGGTGAGGGCGAGCCGCTGGTAACCTCGCCTATTTTTTCTCCCGCTGAATTCAATACCGGATAGCCGTCGCGCGCGATACCGCGTTCGATCATTTCGAGACCCACCAATTTGCGCTTCGGGCCGCCTTCGACCTGAACGGTTCGTAAAGCCCCCGCACCTACGAACTCGCCTTTGTCTAATTTCAGAAAACGGTCAAGGCGCGCCTCGAACGGATTGATGTTCTCAGAAATCTCATGCCCATACAGCGACAAGGCCGATTCCAGCCGTAGTGTGTTGCGCGCACCCAGTCCGCAGGGCAGAATTCCGAACTCTTTCCCTGCGTCGAGCACCTCATTCCACACCCGCTCGCTTGTGGCAACGTCCGACGGGACGTAAATCTCAAAACCGTCTTCACCGGTGTACCCGGTCCGCGCAACCAGCGTATTCGGCAGGCCGCAGACCGTGCCCCACTTGAACCAGTAGCTCTTGATCGTAGTCAGATCGAGATTGGTCAGTTTGGCCAGGGTATCGGCTGCCTTCGGTCCCTGAATCGCGAGCTGCGTGTAATAGTCGCTGAAATCATTGGCATGGCAGTGAAAACGCTGCACGTTTTGTTTGACCCACTGGAAGTCCTTTTCACGGGTTCCTGCATTAATCACAATCAGATAATCGTTATCGCTGAATTTGTGAACGATGACATCATCCACGAATGTCCCCTGGGGATAGAGCATGGCCGAGTAGTGCGCCTGGCCAACCTGGAGCTTCGAGGCATCGTTCATCGAGATATGCTGAACGGCGGCCAGCGACTCAGGTCCGCGCAGCTGGATGTCGCCCATATGGCTGACGTCAAAGACTCCCACGCCTGTGCGGACGGCCATGTGCTCCGCGATAAGCCCGGAATATTCGACCGGCATGTCCCAGCCGCCGAAGTCGACCATTTTTGCTCCCATCCGTCGGTGCTTGACGTTCAGTGCAGTCTGGCGGAGTGCAACCGGAGCGGAGGTGGACACAGGCGACATCCTTGACCAAGAAAGTATGGAACTTTTTACGTTAGCACGGAGGCTGGCCTGTGCGGGAAGCGGGCGTGGGATTGAACCCTCCCTTGAGCCAAATTCTTCTTTTCTCCCTGCGCGGTTCTCTCCCAAATTGATTCAAAGCGATTAGCAAATGGCTTTTTGCGGATCTAACTCAAAAGAAAGGACCTTATTGCATCGAATTCATAATAGGCAATTTAGCGCACACGCGCCCAGACAAGCGAAGGCCCGGTTGCTTTCGCCTCCGGGCCATTATTTCTCTAGTAGCAATATACCAAATTCGCGGAAATTATCCGCAGGGCTATCTCTTGCTCCTGTGCAATCCCTCGCCGAGACGGTAGACAAGCCCCACTGAGATCGCAAACTGCTCGTGGATTCCGGCGCTGCCAAAGTCGGTGAGAGTAGCGTCAGGCGAGATGCGGAAGACAAGGCGCGGCGAGCGGTTCAGGTCGATGGATCCACCGATGGCGCTGGCAAAGGTGGTCTGATTGTTGAAGAAACCAACATTCTCCGGAGGCACGGGATTTCCATTCTGGTCCTGCAGATCGCGTGTGAAGTCGCCGTAGGCTCCGCCGAAGAGTGCATGGAAAAGCATGGAGATGTGCTGGTTGCTGGGCCCGCGATATTCGGGCCCGGCGAGGAACATGTACTCATTCACGAATGGCCCTCTTATGCCATAAGGGTTCGGCGCAGTGCCGTTCGTTCCGTAATAACCGCGTCCGTTTGCGGCGATGGCCCAGCGAGGCGTAAAGAAGCGCGCGGCCTGAACATCGAATCCGCCGAGGTTGGAGCCCTGAATGAGATTAGGTCCGGCGTTGAAGTGGGAGTAGGCGAAGCCGCCATAAATCTCCCAGCGATAGTCATAGCGCACGTTGGCCAGCGGGCTATTCGGTGCGACCGTGGGCTGTGTGTACTGCGCCCGGGCCTGAACTTGAAAACATGACAGCAGCGCGACGGCCGCTATCAGAGAAAGCAGATTCTTCCGCACGTCCAGACAAACCTCCAGAAACTGTTCGTTCCAGGCTTGCCGGCCATGAAACGGTTGCAATACCCCGCAATCTTTCAAGATACACGGGACTAGCCGTCCAGGCGAACTGCTTCGCGAGGCCCCGCCTTTTGGTCGTGGGTTTTGAAAGCACAAGTCCACCTGCCGGTAATTGAGAATGAATACCTTGATATTTTTCCCGCGTGGCTTTCGCACTGAATCCAGACACTTCTTTCGACTCGTTCACGCTAAGGAAAGGGCGCCCTGCGCTTCGATGCACAGGTAATCCCTCTGTGCGACAATAAAGACAGCGAAGCAGATTCGCTTTTCCGGCGTTTTTTGAGAATTGCCGGATAATGGGAGACATCGCCATGCTCGACAACCTGTTTACGCCAACACATCTCGTAATCATTCTGATCATTGCGCTGCTGGTCTTCGGACCCCGCAAACTGCCTGAGCTTGGCAAGGGTCTTGGAGAAGGCATCAAGGGCTTTAAGGAAGGCATCAAGGGCGCAACGGACACCCCGCAGCAGGAGAACATAGCAAAAACTGAGACTCCTCAGCCGCCCGCTCCCACCCAGGTAAAGTAACTGGCTTTCTAAGCCGCCTCTTTTCTCGAAGGAACCCTGGATGCTCCCTCCCGGGTTCCTTTTGCATCTCCCGTCAAGTTAAGATCAGCACCACGGCAGCGAGCGCCAAAGCCATGCCTGCTGCTTGGCTGCGCGTGGCGCGCTCCTTAAGCAACCATGCGGCCAACAGCGTGGTTCCCGCCGGATAGAGCGCGGACAACACCGCGGCTACATCCAGCCGACCGGCGAGCGATGCGAAGAGATACAGCAGATTTCCGGATGTGTCGAGCACACCGGCGAGCATCGCGAGCAGGAGCAGTTTGCCCGCAGGAAAGCCCAGGCCGCCAGGCTCTCCCCGCCGTTGCGCGAGCCAAAGTAAGATGCCGGCCAGTGCGGCTACCGAAGTGCTGGTGATTCGCATAGCGATGAGAGCGCGAAGCACGCCCTGTGCGGCGGCCAGATGCATAAAGATCAGCATGACTCCAAAGCACAGCCCGGCAAGCGCGGCGAGGCCCAGACTACGCGGGTGAGTCCGAGCGGCTGAACGATTTTCGGGCGCTGAGGGTTCGGGCGTATAGGCAATCAGCCAGATGGCCACCGCTGCCACGGCAAAGCCAATAAGCCTGAGAGGCGATGCGTGGTCCGTGCGGAGCCGGTTGTCGCTGAACAGGGAGAACAGCACAGGAACGACCGCCGTGAGCACGCCGGAGATGGCAGCGGACAAGCCCATCGACCCGCGGGACAGGGCGCTGTAGAGAGCAATCAAGCCTGCGCCGCAGAAGACTCCGCTGAGCAGGCCATAGAAGACGTGGCCGGAGAAGGCCGTGTGGAGCAGAAGCGCAGCAGCGAGCAGCAAAATGAGGCTGAATCCATGCGCTACGGCAACGACGAATGCAGGCGCAGCCCGCTTGGCGGCGAGTCCGCCGGAAAAGTCGGCTGCACCCCAAATGGCAGCTGCGCCGAGGCCCAAAACCCCCTGGGAGCCGCCAAAGCTCATCAGCGCTCTACAGAGGCCATCGACGGATAGTAGTCTTGCTTGGCAGTTACATCCAAACCGGGAACATTAACGTCCACTTCAATGGAATGGCGCTTCTCGCTGATAGCAGGCTGGTGGCTGTAATAGCCGAGGGTGTACTGGCTGCGTACCGACGCCGCAATCTCTGCGAAGCTCCGTTGAATTCCATTCTCTGAGAGCTCAGCCTCTAGAGATCCGCCGGTCATGACGGTGTAACGCGGCATCACGTTATTGGTGGGCAGCAATGGCAGATGTAACTTATCCAGATAGCCGACGCCCCAGACGGCGGAGTCGCCAACAATCGTGCCATAGACGGAAATGTTGTTCGTCTGGAGGTACCGAATCACTTCCTTTTGCGTTGCCTTGCTGCCGGCCTCTTTGCCGTCAGTGATGACATAGATGATGCGGCGGCGGCCCTTGGGCTGCTTGGCGAGCTGCTTGGCGGCTGCCAGGATAGCGTCGTTCAGCGGATGGATGTCCTTGGGCAGATTGAGGAAGGAACCGGAGTTGCCGCGCTGCAGGTCCAGATTGGGGTCAACATCCTGGCCATTGATCTGCGGACCCTGGGCGAATGGTCCTTCCACAGTGGGCACGCCCATATCGCGACCCGGCCGCTTGGCTGACTGGAGCGCCGCAACCAGCCGGGGCCCGCGAGCGCCCGTAAAGTCGGTGACCATTTCCGGGCTTGTGTTGTAGGTGAAGACAGCCACTGAATCCGCCGGACCGAAAGCACCGCTGAGTGCGCCCAGGCTTGTGTTGACCTTGCGCATAATATCCGACGGCAGGCTCTGGTCGATCACGAAGGCCACCGACAACGGAAGAGGATCGACTGAGAAGAATGCGATGTTTTGGCGCTGGCCGTCTTCGTAAATCTTGAACTGCTGCCAGGTAAGTCCTGCAACCAGATTGTGATGTTTGTCGCGCACCGTCACTGGCACATCCACGTAATTGACGGGAACGCGAAAGAGAAAAGCAGAGGGGTTTTCACCCGGTTTGGGCATCTCCGGCGGTGTCGTCTGCTGAGTATTTTCGGACTGTGGAGACGTGGGGGGCTGGCTTTGCGACGGTCCCTGAGGATTTGCCGCGGGCGCTGGCGCGGCTCCCTCACCGGGCGTCACCTGGTTCTTGAGATCAGACAGACCGGAAGGGCCGGGCGCGTCGGGAATACTCTGCTGCTGAGCGGAACTAGTCTGCTGCGATGATTGTTGCTGTTGCGGCCCTGCTCCTAAAAGAAAGAAAGACAGTGCGAATGCCAAGGCGCCTTGCGTCACCAGAAATCCTCCGACCACGCGCCGGAAATCCCGCAAATTGCTGAGTTCGGCGTATCTTCAGACTATCAGATTCAGCCCCGGGAACTTTCGTTTTGCTCGCGGCACGCCGGGCTGACATTTCATCGCTGAAAGCCGTCTAATAATGTTTATGTTCAAATCCTGCTCGTGCCTGCTTCCTCGCGCCGCAACCGCGTTGCTGCTGCTGTGCTCGCTCTGTGCCTTCGCGCAGACCACGCCTTCAGCGGACGCGCCGCCTGTCAGCGAGTTTCCCGATACAACGCAGCAGGCAAAGCCGGAGACAACCTTCAAAGTTAACGTAAACCTGGTCAGCCTTTACTTCACCGTTCGCGATAAACACAATGGACTGATTCCCACACTAAGCAAGAGCGACTGCAGTATTTACGAAGACAGTCAGCTCCAGACCATCAAGAATTTTTCCGCTGAGACCGACCTTCCCCTTACGCTTGGGATTCTTCTCGACACCAGCGGGAGCCAGACAAATGTTCTGCCGCTGGAGCAGCAGTCAGGAAGCGAATTTTTACATCAGATCCTGCGCGAGAAGGATCAGGCCTTCGTCGTAACCTTCGATGTGGATGTGGACCTGGCGCAGGACTTCACAAACAACGTTGACGAGCTCAGCCAGGCGCTCAACAAGGCGGAGATCAACACCGCCGGCGGTAATGGAGCCGGAGGCGTCCCGGGTATTGGCCAGGGACCATTCCCGACGCAGGGGACGCCGAAAGGTACACTGCTCTACGACGCTGTTGCGGAAGCCTCAAAAGATAAGCTCAGTATGGCAACCGGCCGGAAGGCTCTCATTCTGCTCACTGATGGCGAGGATGAAGGCTCCATCACCAAGCCCAATCAGGCGATTGAAGCCGCACAGAAGGCCAACGCCATCATTTACGTCATCCTGATCGCCGACCGTGGCTTCTACGGAGGTTACATGGGCGGTTTCGGCTATACGGGCGATATGCAGATGCGTAAGCTGGCTGATGCGACTGGAGGCCGCGTGATCGACGTAGGCAATAACGGCAAGAAGCTGGAAGATGCATTCGCCCAGATTGAGCAGGAGCTGCGCACGCAGTATCTTGCCAGCTATACGCCAACCGACACCAAGCTGGATGGCGGCTATCGCAAAGTAAACATCGTTTGCAAAGGCGACGGACTTAAGGTCCAGGCGCGCAAGGGCTATTACGCCGTGGCCAGCTCAGAATAGTGATGCCTTCCGGACGTAGCGACGCCTTCAGGACCGAATCGTCTTTCCCTCAAAGTACGAGGCGTTCGCCATATGGCACGCGGCCGCGGCATGATGGCCGAAGACAACGTCTTCAACCACCGGTTTGCGCGTCCGAACCGCATTGAAAAAATTTGCCATATGCGGGCCCAGATCATCCCAGGAAGGACCGCGATAGACAGTCACCTCGGCGAGCGGGTGCTCGGCAAGGATGGGATCGTTCTTCGCATGCCATTCGCGATCATACTCGGCGCGCATTACCGAAGGAAAGCTCTGCGAATAGTAACTGGGGCTGGTATTGATGCCGAGTTGCGGGATATACGTCACTGCCCTGTCCGCGATCTCGACAACTCCCCTCGTTCCCATGATGCGCGTCGTCTCGGGAGTCTCCGTCGCCAGCGTCAACCGCACTGATACCGGAATCGTGCCGTATTGCAGCACTGTGCTCTGCACGTCTGGCATGTTCCGTCCATCCTTCCAGCGGTAGATTCCGGCGACGGTCGTCACCTGATCCGGTATGGCGTTGATGCCGGTGACGAATTGCATTCCGCTCACCAGGTGCACCATAAGGGCACCGGCCATGCCGGTTCCATACTGGTGCCAGCAGCGCCAGCGCGCGAAGATGTCGGGGTTGAAAGGCTTCTTCGGAACGTCTTTCTGCCATGTTTCCCAGTCGAGATTTGCCGGCGACAAATCGAACGGAGGAGGGTACTCCCATGCGCCGTCAGGTGAATTGCGACCCAGCTGCAGCTCCACCTGCATCAACTCCCCGATCGCGCCGCTGGCTACCAACTCGTGAGCTTTGCCGAAGATTGCCGAGCTTACGCGCTGCGAACCTACCTGCACAAATTTTCCGCCGCTGTGCTCGACGGCCTGCACCATTTCCGCGCCTTCCTCAAGAGAATGCGACATCGGCTTTTCGCAATACACGTCCTTGCCTGCGGCCAGCGCATCGACAACGACCTGCTTATGCCAGAAGTCGGGAGTAGCCACTATGACGCATGAAATGGATTTGTCATCGAGCACCTCGTGATAATTCCGCGTGGTGCGTACATCCTGGCCGGCAATTTCCTTAGCCAGCGTGTGCCGCCCGTCGTAAAGATCACTGGCCGCGATACATTGCACTCCAGGTATTGTTACGGCGGTCCTGAGCAGTGCTGAGCCTTCCGTTCCCACGCCGATAATGCCGAACCGAATGACGTCGCCTGAAACGGACGCGGCCTCCTGCGCTTCAGCGGCAAGATCAATGGTATGAACAGCCAAAAGGCCGCCCACCGCTGCACCACTGCCGGCGCGTAAAAATGCACGACGAGATAAAGGTCCGAAAAAAGACATCAGCGCATACTCCTCGACAAAAGTCGGAACCAATATACCGGATTCATCTCGCCATTACGTTGCGCAACACAGGTTTGTTGTGCTCGAATCCTAAATATGCGACGTCGTGAATTTCTCCAGCTCTCTGCTCTCGCTTCCGGAGCGTCGTTCTTCAAGGCCTACGGACTCGACCAACCTTCAGCGGCGACCTCCCTTCGGCTCACCATCGATCCCCACACCACTGGCAACACAATTGGACCGGATTTTATCGGCCTTAGCTACGAAAGCGCGCAGCTCGGCGACCCGACGTTCTTCTCTCCTGCCAATACGGAATTGATTGCGCTCGTCCGCCGCCTCGGCAAGTCGGGCGTTCTGCGCATCGGCGGCAACACCAGCGAGTATTGCTACTGGACACCAAAACCCACCGCAGCCGACTTA
>Ga0335072_10004604_pt1 | contig 20410 bp, 22 predicted proteins | sample Lox_Sample_21_FD_206725 | JGI IMG/M metagenome (GOLD analysis project Ga0335072, IMG submission 206725) | Soil microbial communities from Loxahatchee National Wildlife Refuge, Florida, United States - Lox_Sample_2.1 | ecosystem: Environmental > Terrestrial > Soil > Wetlands | place: USA...
CTGCGCCAGGGAGCGCGGCGAAACCTCACGCCTCGAGGATACCGCGCTTGCGCTCGAAATTATGCAGCGTCTCGACGAAGCGCACCGTGCCGGTCTTGGAGCGCATCACGATCGAATGGGTCGAGCCGCCGCCTTTCCAGCGCCGCACCCCCTTGAGCAAGGAGCCGTCGGTGACGCCGGTCGCGGCGAACATCACGTCGCCATGGGCGAGGTCGGTCAAGGAGTACTTGCGGTTCCGCTCCTCGATGCCGAGGCGCGCCGCGCGCGCCTTCTCGTCGTCGTTGCGGAACAGGAGGCGTCCCTGCATCTGGCCGCCGATGCAGCGCAGCGCCGCCGCCGCGAGCACGCCCTCGGGAGCACCGCCCGAGCCCATGTAGATGTCGACCCCGCTCGACTTGAGCGAGGTCGAGATCACCCCGCTCACGTCGCCGTCCGAGATCAGCATGATGCGCGCCCCGGTCGCGCGCACGGATGCGATGAGCGTCTTGTGCCGGTCGCGCTCGAGGATGCAGACGACGAGGTCCGCGACCTCGCAGCCCTTGGCCTCGGCGAGGCGCGCGAGGTTCTCCTTGGGCGTGCGGTCGAGGTCGACCACGCCGTCCGGGAGCCCGCTGCCGACCGCGATCTTGTCCATGTAGGTGTCGGGCGCGTTGAGGAAGCCGCCCTGGTCCGCCATCGCGATGACGGCGAGCGCGTTCTGGCCGCCCTTGGCGGTGATGGTGGTGCCCTCGAGGGGATCGAGCGCGATGTCGACCTTGGGTCCCTCGCCCGTGCCGACCTTCTCGCCGATATAGAGCATGGGCGCCTCGTCGCGCTCGCCCTCGCCGATCACGACGGTGCCCGCGATCCGGAGCCCGTTGAGGGCAGAGCGCATGGCGTCGACCGCGGCCTGGTCCGCCGCCTTCTCGTCGCCGCGGCCCATGAGCTTGGAGGCCGCGATCGCCGCCCATTCGGTCACGCGCACCACCTCGAGGGCGAGGTTGCGGTCCATGGTCTCGGGCTGGCTCATGGCATTCTCCCTAAACGGGCTCGATCCGGATCGTGCGCGGCGGCTCGCCCATCGAATCGAGCCGCGCGATCGCCGCGAGCGCCTTGCTCATCGCCGCCTCTTCGGTCACGTGGGTGGTGATCACGACCGGCACGGTCGATTGCGCCGAGCGCCCGCGTTGGAGCATCGATTCCATCGACACGTCCTGGTCCCGGAGCGCTGCCGCCACGTCGGCGATGACGCCGGGCCGGTCCGCCACCATGAGCCGGAGATAATAGGCGCCACGGTGGCGCTCGATGGGCGCGCGCGGCTGCGCCTTGAGCTCGGACGCGGGCACGCCGAAGGTGAAGGAGCGCCGGCCGAGCGCGATGTCGACGAGATCGGCCACCACGGCCGACGCGGTCGGCCCGGCGCCCGCACCGCGCCCCTCGTACTCGGTGGTGCCGGCGAAATCCCCCTCGGCCACCACCGCGTTGACCACGCCCTCGACATGGGCAAGCGGATTGTCGCGCGTGACCATGCAGGGATGGACGCGCTGCTCGAGCCCGTGTTCGGTCAAGCGCGCGCTGCCGACGAGCTTGATGCGGTAGCCGAGCGCGTCGGCGAATTCGATGTCGAGGCGCGTCACGCGCCGGATGCCTTCCTGATAGACGCCGCCGAAATCGACGCGCGCGCCGAAGGCGAGGCTCGCAAGCAACGCGAGCTTGTGCGCGGCGTCGATGCCGTCGACGTCGGTCGCGGGATCGGCCTCGGCATAGCCCAAACGTTGGGCGTCGGCGAGTGCCGCCGCGAACTCGCGCCCATGCTCGCGCATGTCGGTGAGGATGTAGTTGCAGGTGCCGTTGAGGATGCCGGAGATGCGCTCGACGCGGTTCCCGGCCAAGCCCTCGCGCAGCGCCTTCACGATCGGGATGCCGCCCGCGATCGCCGCCTCGTATTGGAGCGCCACACCCGCCGTCTCGGCCTTGAGCGCGAGCTCGGCGCCGTGGATCGCGAGCAGCGCCTTGTTCGCCGTCACCACGTGCCGGCCGCGCGCGATCGCGGCCTCGATCACGGCCTTGGCGACGCCGTCCGATCCGCCGATGAGCTCGACCACGACGTCGGCCGCGGCGTCGCGCGCCATGGCGACCGGGTCGTCGAACCATTGGGCCAGGCCGAGCGGCGTGCCGCGATCCTTCGTGCGCTTCCGAGCGCTCACCGCGACCACGTCGAGGGTCCGGCCGCAGCGGCGCGCCAAGAGCTCGCGGTTCTGCGCGAGTGCGGCGAGGGTTCCGGCGCCCACCGTTCCGAGCCCGGCGATCGCGATGCGGAGCGGCGCGTTCAAGGGGTCGCGGCCTGGCGTTGCCGCACCCGGGCCGGCCGGTCGGCCGCGCCGAGGAACGCCTTGATGTTGCGCACCGCCTGGCGGATGCGGTGCTGGTTCTCGACGAGCGCGATGCGCACAAAGCCGTCGCCATGCTCGCCGAAGCCGATGCCGGGCGCGACCGCGACTTCCGCCTCGGCCAGGAGGCTCAAGGAGAATTCCATCGAGCCCAGATGGGCGAATTTGGGCGGGATCGGCGCCCAGGCGAACATCGAGGCGGGCGGCGTCGGCACGTCCCAGCCGGCGCTCGCGAGGCCCTCGATCAAAACGTCGCGCCGGCGCCGGTAACGCGCGCGCATTTCCTCGACGCAATCCTGCGGGCCGTTCAAGGCGGCGGCGGCGGCGACTTGGATGGGCGTGAAGGCGCCGTAGTCGGTGTAGGACTTGATGCGCGCCAGCGCCCCGATGAGCTGGCGGTTGCCGCTCATGAAGCCGATGCGCCAGCCCGCCATCGAATAGGTCTTGGACGTCGAGGTGAACTCGACCGCGACGTCCTTCGCCCCCTTGACCTGGAGCACCGAGGGCGGCGGGTTGCCGTCGTAATAGACCTCGGCATAGGCGAGGTCGGAAATGAGCCAGACGCCGTGGAAGCGGCAGAACTCGACCAGCTCCTCGTAGAAGGCGAGCGTGGTCACGCGCGCGGTCGGGTTCGAGGGGTAGTTGACCACGATCGCGACCGGCTTCGGCACGCTGTCGGCGACCGCGCGCTTGAGCTCGGCCATGTAGTCGTGCTCGGTCGCGAAGGGAACGTGCCGGATCGAGGCGCCCGCGAGGATGAAGGCGTAGGAATGGATCGGATAGCTCGGGTTCGGCACCAAGACCGTGTCGCCCGGCTTGGTGATCGCCATGGCGAGGTTCACCAGCCCCTCCTTCGAGCCGATGGTCACGATCGCCTCGCTCTCGGGATCGAGCTCGACGCCGAAGCGGCGCCCGTAATAGGCCGCGTGCGCCTTGCGCAAGCCCGGAATCCCGCGCGAGGAGGAATAGCGGTGGGTCTTCGGGTCGCGCACGGTCTCGATCAGCTTCTCGACGATGTGGGCCGGCGTCGCGTCGTCCGGATTGCCCATGCCGAAATCGATGATGTCGCGCCCCTGGGCGCGCGCGCGCGCCTTCTGCGCGTTCACCTCGGCGAACACGTAGGGCGGAAGCTGCTTGATGCGATAGAATTCCTGGTCCATGGCGTTTTGCTGACGTTCGATCGGCGGCGACATATTTCCACTCGGGCGCCCGAGCGACTCGGGCGGCGTTTGCGCCGGGACCGCCTATTTATCCCGAGGCCCGTTCTTTTTCGAGGAAAATCTGCGGCGAATCCGAGGCGTAGGCGGTACCAAGCGGCGTTTCAGCGCCGCGTGCCCGCCCGCCCTTCGCCCGCAACCAGCTCGACCGGCTTCCCGTGGGGGGTCGCGCGATAGGCCCGCTCCCAGGCGTCCCGGCGTGCCGCCATGGCGGCGGGCTCGGCCAAGCCCTTCGCGGTCACGAGGCGCTCGAGGGCCGCGAGCCAATGCTCGTAATAGCGCGAGCCGTCATCGTCCCCCGCCCGCGCGATTTCGGCCGCCAAGGCCTCGGTCCATTCGGCCCAGGTGAAATGGCCCGCCTCCGCTAGCTCGACCGCGAGGGCGAAGGCCTGAGCCTGCCAAGGTTCCGCGAAAACGCGCTCGGCACTCATTATTTCAGGCGGGCTCAAGATGCCCGCCCGCGCCGATCTCTTCGAATCAAGCGGGCTCAAGATGCCCGCCCGCGCCGATCTCTTCGGATCAAGCGGGCTCAAGATGGCCGTCCCAGAGATTGAGGGTGACGCTGTCGCGGGCACCCGCGTCCGGGCCCCAAAGCTCGCGCGCCTCGAAGCGCACGGAATAGAGATGCTGCGGCCGCTCGCCCTCGAAATGGGCGTTGCTGTCGGGGAACACGAAGGCGCCGTGATCGGTCTCGACGATGCCGACGCGCCCGCGCGCGTAACGCGGCAGGCGCGTATGCCCCACGGGATTGATGGTACGCCCACGCACGCGTTGACCGACGGCAAATCGAGGTGCGGGCGCATTGCCGCCATGGGCGGGGCCGCGATCGTAGGGCGTTCCCTTGGCGATGAGCTCGGCGAGCCGCGCGGCCGGTGCCGGCTTCGCCTTCGGGCCGGGTGCGGCCTTGCCGCTCTCGATCTCGGCACGCGTCACGAGCCCGGCCGCGATCAGGTTGGTCTCGAGCCCCGCGAGCCATTTCTCGTAATAGCTCATGCGCAGATAATCCGCGGGCGGCAGGATTTCGCGCGCGTAGCGGCCGGTGTCGATGTTCCACTTGCCGAGCGCTCCGGCGGCGAGCACCAGCGCCAGCACCCGCCCCTCCCAATCCGCGTGGAACACGGGCTCGTTTCGCTCGGGCGTGACGGGCCCGAAATCCTGCATCCCGCCCATGTCGTGGACGCCGTTCATCGCTTGGCCCCGGCCGGAAGCGTCACCTTGGCGGTGCCGATCATGGCGTCGCGCGTGACGAGGGATGCGAGCTCGGCCTCGCTCAGTCCGTCGCTGCCCGCCGGGCGCTCGGGCAGCACGAGGTAACGCAGCTCGGCGGTCGAATCCCAGACGCGGATCTCGACCTCGGGCCCGAGCTCGAGGCCGAACTCGCGCAACACGCCGCGCGGGTCGATCACCGCGCGCGAGCGGTAGGGGCCGGACTTGTACCAGACCGGCGGCAGCCCGAGGATCGGCCAGGGATAGCAGGAGCAAAGCGTGCACACGACGAGATGATGAAGCCGCGGGCCGTTCTCGAGCGCGACGATGTGATTGCCGCCGCGCCCGCCATAGCCGAGCTCGGCGATGGCCGAGGTGCCGTCCGCGAGGAGCCGCGCCTTGAAGCCGGGATCGACCCAGGCGCGCGCCACGACCGCGGCCCCGCGCCGCGGCCCGATCCTGTTCTCGTAGGTGTCGACGATGAGGTCGAGGGCGGCGGGATCGACCAGCCCCTTCTCGACCAGGAGGGATTCGAGCGCCTTCACCCGGAGTGCCGTGTCCGACGGTACGTCCTGGTGCTCGTGCGGGTGGTCGTGCGGGTGGTCGTGCCCGTGATCGTGCCCGTCGTCGTGCCCGCGATCGTGGTGGCGATTCTGGTCTTGAGCGCTCATCCCGGCCGTTTCCCGCCGCTGGTTCCGCTCGTCTCCCTATAACACGAATCGAAGCCGGACTATACTGGCCGCCATGAGCGACGGGCCCGCCGCGCGGAACGGGATCAGGGTCTCGGCCGAGGCCGAGTTGGAGCGCTTGCGCGAGAGCGAGGCGCGGCTGCGCGACTTCGTCGACGCGGGCTCGGATTGGCGCTGGGAGATGGACGCCGAGCTGCGCTTCACGGCGATCGCGCAAAACGCGACCGGCGAGAACGGCAACGAATTCGCGTTCCTGATCGGCAAGACGCGTTGGGAGGGCCTCGGCGTCGATTTCGAGCGCGACGAGAATTGGCGCCGCCATCGCGAGGACGTGCTCGCGCACCGGCCGTTCCGCAATTTCCGCTACCGCGCCGAATTTCCCTCGGGCCGCGTCTATCATCTGCGCGTGAGCGGCAATCCGGTGCTCGACCCAGTGGGCCGTTTCGCGGGCTATCGCGGCATCGCGACCGACGAGACCGCCGAGGTCGAGACGCGCCTCCGGGCCGAACGCGCGGAAGCGCTCCTGCGCGACGCGGTCGACAGCATCTCCGAGGGCTTCGTCATCTACGACGCGGACGACCGCCTCGTCATGTGCAACGAGGCCTATCGCCGCCTCTACCCGGCGAACTCCCACCGCATGGTTCCGGGCATCACCTTCGAAGAGGTCTTGCGCGGCGGCCTCGCCGAGGGTCAATACCGGGAGGCGGTCGGGCGCGAGGCGGAATGGCTCAAGGAGCGCATGGCGCAGCACGCCGACCCGCGCGGCGCCATCGAGCAGAAGCTGAGCGACGGGCGCTTTGCCATCGTGACCGAGCGGCGCATGCGCAGCGGCGGCATCGCCGGGCTCAGGATCGACGTGACCGCGCTCAAGCTCGCCGAGCAGGAGATGCATGAGCGCGAGGCGCAGTTCGCGAGCATCGCCGACCATTTGCCGGGCGTCATCTTCCGGCGCGTGCGCAAGCCCAACGGCGCCGTGCATTACACCTATGTGAGCCCGGGCATCCGCAAGATCGTCGGCGTCGAGCCCGAGGCCTTCATCCGCGACGGCACCCTCTTTTCCGAGCTCATGCATCCCGCCGACCGCGAGGGCTATATCGCGGCGACCCGTCATTCGGCGGAGACTCTCACGCCCTTCGAATGCGAGCTGCGCCTTAACACGTCCCAATACGGCACGCGCTGGATGCGCTTCGCCTCGCGCCCGCGCCGGCTCGAGAACGGCGACACCGTGTGGGACGGGCTCGCGCTCGACATCACGGATCTCAAGGACGCCGAGGCGCACCGCGACTACCTCGCCTATTACGACCAGCTCACGGGCCTGCCGAACCAGGTGCTGTTCGTCGACCGGTTGCAGCAGACGCTCATGCAGGCCGAGCGCGCGGGCGTCAAGGTCGCGGTCCTCTGCCTCGAGATCACGTCGCTCAAGGACATCCGCGGCAGCTGGGGCCTGGCCACGGCGGATGCGGTCACGCGCCAGGCGGCCCTGCGGCTCCAGGCGGCGCTGCGCTCGGGCGACACGGTCGCGCATGCGGGCGGCGGCGTGTTCTACACGCTCCTCGGCGGCCTCAAGCACGCGACCGACACGACGGTGCCGATCCGCAAGATCGTCGAGACCTTCGACGCGCCCTTCAGCGCCGACAACCGCGAGTTCTACGCCAAGGCGACGGTCGGCATCAGCCTCTATCCCGACGACGACGCGGGCGCCGACGCGCTTCTGCGCAACGCCGGCACGGCGCTCGACCGCGCCAAGTCGATGCCCGGCCAGAGCTACGAGTTCTACAGCGCCCAGATGACCCACCGCGCCGTGTTGCGCGTCAACACCGAGAGCGAGCTCAGGCGCGCGATCGACCATGGCGAGCTCGAGGTCTACTACCAGCCCCAAGTGCACCCGACCAGCTTCGCGATCACGGGGGTCGAGGCGCTGGTGCGCTGGCGCCATACGACGCGCGGCATCGTGGGCCCGAGCGAGTTCATCAGCCTCGCCGAGGAGACCGGCCTCATCGTGCCGCTCGGCGAGAGCGTGCTGCGCATGGCCTGCACCCAGTCGAAGATCTGGCAGGACGCCGGGCTCGCGACGTTCCCGGTCTCGGTCAACGTCTCGGGCCTCCAGCTCATGCGCGACGATCTCGCCGAGCGCGTGCTCGCGATCCTGGACGAGACCGGCCTCTCGGCCGCGAGCCTCAAGCTCGAGCTCACCGAGAGCACCATCCTCCACGACGTCGAGGCGGTCGCGCGCACCATCAACCTGCTCTACTCGGCGGGCGTGAGCTTCGCGGTCGACGATTTCGGCATCGAGCACTCGGCGCTGAGCCACCTCTCGCACCTGCCGATCGACACGCTCAAGGTCGACCATTCCTTCGTCGCGCGCATGACCGCGGATTCGGTCCACGCGGCGCTCGTGCAGGCGATCATCTCGATGACCCACGCGATCCACAAGAAGGCGGTCGCGGAGGGCGTCGAGACGCTCGACGAGCTCACCTACCTCCACGCCTACCAGATCGACGCGCTGCAGGGATTTCTCTTCAGCCCGCCGGTGCCGCCCGACGAGTTCGAGGTGCTGCTCAAGGCGCGCACGCTGCTGCCGCGCGCGAAGCCCGTGGCGCCGGCGCGCGCGCGCGAGCCTCAGTTCTCGAGATAGATGTCGACCCGGTCGTTCGCGGCCGCGCCCTCGACACCCGCGATCGACGCCACGGGGGCGCTGTCGCCCTCGGCACTCAGGATGAGCGCACCCGCGGGCGCTCCCATGCGGATGAGGGCCGCACTCACCGCTTGCGCGCGCCTCAGCGAGAGATTGAAGGTCGAGACCTTGTCGGCCGCCGTGTCGCTTCCGGAAACCCCCGCCGCGGCATAGCCTACGATCTGGAGATGGCCGCCCGCGGCCGCGAGGCGCTTCACGAGCGGCTTCAGGAGCTCGACCTGGCTCGGATCGATCGCGTCCGAGCCCGCGAGGAACAACACGATCGCGACCCGGTCGGGCTGACCCAGCGCGCCGAAGGAGGGTTTCCCTTTCGCCAGCGTCGCGGGCGCCGTGCCAGCGGGATTGGCGGGTGCCGCAGCGGCGGCGACCTGCATCGGCGATTGGGCGCCGGTGAAGCCGGGCGGCAGCGACTGCGGCATGGGTGGAATCGGCGGCGGCGTGCCGATCGAGGCCGGCGGCGGCGCGGTCGGATTGCTGTCGGCCTCGAGCGATTGGCGCATCGACGCGCGCTCGGCCTTGGACATGGTCTCTGGCGCCTTCTCCGGCACCACGGCGAGATTAGGATAGGGCTCGTTCGTCCCCGGGATCGGCTGGCCCACATGCTCGACCAGCATGTCGAACGGATTGTCTTCGGCGCAGGCGCCGAGCGAGGCGAGACCGAGCGCCGCCGCGGCGCCGAGCGCCCATCGGACGGCGCCGCCACGACGGGATATGCGCGTTGCGGCCTTCACGCCTTTTGCCTCCAGGGACCCGGCTTTGCTTTGCGGCCGTTAATCGTGTAATGGAACCCTATCGATCGTGCAAGGCAGGAGCGCCGCGCGCCTGGCGCGAGCGGCGTTCGGGAGCGGCGTCCGGGCGGGGGCCCCGTCATTGACGACTGCGTCATTGAGGTCTGCGTCATTGGGGATTGGGCGATCGGGGATTGGGCGATGACGAGCGTCGAGGCATGACCAAGAGCGAGGGCGCCGACCCGAAACGCCGCGACATCAAGCTCCCCGATCCGGTCGAGCTCGCGCAGGCGATGGTCAAGATCGGCGAGCGCAGCCAGCTCATCGTCTCCGAATTCCTCGCGCGCCAAGCGGCCGACAATCACGTCGGCATGGCCGACCCGCTGAATATCGGCGGCGCCTTCCTCGAGATGACCGGGAAGCTCATGGCGCATCCCGAGAAGATCGTCGAGGCGCAGGTCGCGCTGTGGCGCAACTACGTGGACCTGTGGCAGTCGGCGACGCGGCGTTGGCTCGGCGACGGCGCCGACGCCAAGCCCGTGGCCGAGCCCGATCCGGCCGACCGGCGCTTCAAGGATCCGTCCTGGAACGAGATCCAGCTGTTCGACTTCATCAAGCAGTCCTACCTCCTCACCTCGCGCTGGATCACCGACACGGTGCGCCACGTCGACGGGCTCGACGAGAAGACGGCGCAGAAGGTCGATTTCTACACGCGCCAGTTCGTCGACGCGATGGCGCCGTCCAACTTCGCCCTCACCAATCCCGAGGTGCTGCGCGCGACGGTCGAGACGAGCGGCGAGAACCTGGTGAAGGGGCTCGAGAACCTGCTCGCCGACCTCGAGCGCGGCAAGGGAAAGCTCAGCATCAAGATGACCGACACCGACGCCTTCAGGCTCGGCGGCAACATCGCGGTGACCCCGGGAAAGGTCGTGTTCCAGAACGACCTGATCCAGCTCCTCCAGTACCAGCCCACGACCGAAGAGGTCGCGCGCCGCCCGTTGCTCGTCATCCCGCCCTGGATCAACAAGTTCTACATTCTCGATCTGCGCCAGGACAATTCCTTCATCAAATGGGCGGTCGGCCAGGGCCACACGGTGTTCGTGGTCTCGTGGGTCAATCCCGACCGGCACCTCGCCGCCAAGACCTTCGAGGACTACATGCGCGAGGGCCCGCTCGCGGCGCTCGACGCGATCGAGCGCGCGACCGGCGAGCGCGAGACGAACGTCATCGGCTATTGTCTCGGCGGCACGCTGTTGGCCGCGACCCTCGCCTACATGGCGGTCAAGGGCGACGGCCGCGTCCAGAGCGCCACTTATTTCGCGACCATGATCGATTTCGCCGAGGCCGGCGAGCTCGGCGTCTTCATCGACGAGGAGCAGCTCGGCTCGCTCGAGGCGTCGATGCGCGAGCGCGGCTATCTCGAAGGCTCGGCGATGGCGACCACCTTCAACATGCTGCGCGCGAACGATCTCATCTGGTCGTTCGTGATCAACAATTACCTGCTCGGCAAGGAGCCGTTCCCGTTCGACCTCCTTTATTGGAACGCGGACTCGACGCGCATGCCGGCGGCGATGCACAGCTTCTATCTGCGCAAAATGTACCAGGAGAACAAGCTGGTCGAGCCGGGCGGCATCGAGCTCGGCGGGGTCGCGATCGATCTCCGGAAGATCGAGCAGCCGAGCTTCATCCTCGCCTCGCGCGAGGACCACATCGCGCCCTGGAAGTCGACCTTCGCCGCGACGCGCCTCTATGGCGGGCCGATCGAGTTCTGCCTCTCGGCGTCGGGCCATATCGCGGGCGTGGTCAACCCGCCGGATGCGAAGAAATATTGCCATTGGACGCTCCCGGCCAAGGCGCGCAAGATCCCGAAATCGCCCGACCAATGGCTCGAGCGGGCCGAGCGCCATGCGGGCTCCTGGTGGCCGGAATGGCAGCGCTGGGTCGCGAAGTTCGCGGGCGGCACGGTCAAGGCGCGCAAGCCCGGCGACGGCAAGCTCAAGCCCATCGAGGACGCGCCCGGCTCCTACGTGCGGGTCAAATCGGACGGCTAGCCCGCGCGGAGCCCGCGTCGCGGCGACCCTCCGCTTCGGGAGGTGCGGTGGAGATCAAGACGCCGGCCCTGCAACGGCTCTACCGCGCTTGGGACGAGAAGCGCGCCGGGCGCGAATTCCCCGCGCGCCGCGATTTCGATCCGCTCGAGCTCAAATACGTGCTCGGCAACCTGTCGCTCATCGACGTGCGCTACGACCCGCTGCGCTTCCGCTACCGGATCCACGGCACCAACGTCGCCGAGCGCACGGGGAAAGAGCTCACGGGCCAGGAGGTTGCGGGGATCGAGCTCTCGGAGCACCGCAATCTCGCGACCCAGCATTTCATCCAGGTGGTCGACCGCCGCATGCCGATCGTGCATTACCGGCGTCACGCGTTGGTGGACAACCGCGTCTGGTCCTACGAGGCGCTGGTGATGCCGCTCTCGAGCGACGGCAAGATCATCGACATGCTCATGAGCACGCTCATGTGGCAGTGAGGCGCCGTTGCGCCGTCGCGGCCCTCGCGCCGGGCGCCGTCCGCACGCGCCAGTTGCGGACGCACGCATAGCGTGCATTCGACCGTCGGTTCCTCTTGCATTGGCCGCGCGCATCGGTGATCCTTCAAGCGCGCAATCGGCCTCGGCTGCGCGCTCACTCGAATAAGGGGGTTTCCATGTCACCAAAGTTCCTGCGCGGCGCGTTGGCCGCCGCCGTCCTCGTCATCTCTGCTGCCGCGACCGCGCACGCGCAAGGCCTCGTCAATCCGCCGGGCGTGGCCCTCGAGCGGCCGGCCGCGGCCGCCCCACCCACCTGCGACACCCAGGCGATCGTGACGATCTCGGCCGGCAACACGGTGTGCGGCTTCCAGTCGGCCATGCGCGCGCCGGGAGCCAGCACGCCAGTGGTCGCCTTCGCGGGCATCCGGTACGGCAACGCCAAGCGGCTCCAGGGCCCGACGATGGCGCCGTGGCCGGCGGTCCAGGGCCAGATGAACGCCCTCGCCTTCGGCGACGAATGTCCGCAGGCGATCTCGAGCTCATCGCAGGCGGTCGCGAGCGAGGATTGCCTCTTCCTCAACGTCTGGGCGCCCGCGAGTGCCGTCAACCATCCGAACACGCTGCCGGTTATGGTATTCATCCATGGCGGCGCCTTCGTCGTGGGTGCCGGCTCGGGCTTCCTCTATGACGGCACCGCGCTCGCGTCCCGCGGCGTCGTGGTGGTGACGCTGAATTACCGGCTGGGGGCCTTGGGCTTCCTCGCGGCGGACAAGTACGGCGTCAACGCGAACGGCAATTTCGGCCTCATGGACCAGCAGCTCGCGCTCCAATGGGTGCAAAAGAACATCGCCGCCTTCGGCGGCAATCCCGGCCAGGTGACGATCTTCGGGGAGAGTGCTGGGGCCATGTCGGTGGGGCTCCATACGTTCGACATCCCGTCGAGCGCGGGGCTGTTCCAGAGCGCGATCATGGAAAGCAATCCCATGCTGGCGCGCTATCGCAGCCTGTTCTTCGCGCTCCCGCTGGGCAACAAGTTCCTCACCTATCTGTGCCAGAAGGATCCGCCCGCCTCGGGGCCGTGCAACGCGCAATGGTTCGACCAGGTGCCATGGAAGCACGTGGTCACGGCGCAGACCGCCTTCCTCAGCAAGAACCTCAAGCTCGACGTTCTTCTCGGCGTTCTCAGCACCAAGGGCCTGCCCTGGGGGCCGGTGGTGGACCCCTCGGCGTGGGTGGAGAGCCGCCGCTTCGTGGTGGGCGAGCCCTATGACGGCTACGGGCCCGGCCTCAAGCCGGTGCCCCTCGCCTTCGGCGTCAACAAGAACGAGGGCGTGCTGTTCGCGGCCCTCGCGGCCAAGGGGATGAATGCCGTCGCCCCCAATTATGCGCCGAGCCAGACGCTCTATTCCGGCCTGTTGACCAAGGATTTCGGCGTCGCGGGACTGAACGCGATCGCGAAATACGACGCCTATCGCACCGCGAAGCAGCAGGCGCAATACTATTACAGCGCGTCGGGTGCTGCCCTCGCCAACGTGCTCGAGGATGGCGGGTTCGCTGCCGCCAACCTGGTCGCGGCGAACCGCGCGCTCGCGCACGCGAACGCCGCACCGGTCTACGCCTATTACTTCTCGCAGCCGCCCTTCTTCGACCTCTACAACGTCGCCAATTCGCAGAACCCAACCGACAACGGCGCCTGCGCGCCGGAGACGGGCCATGTCTGCCACGGCAACGAGCTGCCCTACGTGTTCGATACGGTCGACTTGATCCCGAACTATAAGATGAATGCGACCGACCAGCCGCTCGCGGACGCGATGAATGCCGCCTGGGCCGCGTTCGCCAAATCCCCCACGTCGCCAGGAGCGCCGTGGACGAGCTACGCCAGCACCGGCAGCGCCAGCTTCGGCACCGCCATCCAGTTCAACGGCACGGACTCGTCCCCGGTCGCGATCGGAACGATCACCAACGCCGAGAGCCTGTGGAGCAAGCTGCCGCCGCTCAAATGAGCGCTCGCGAGGCCGGGTCCCGTTCGGGGCCCGGCCCTCGAGCCGCGCCCTATTCGAGCGCGTCCTCTGGCGGCTTCGCGTTCTTGCGCGAATAGGCCTTGATCGAGGGCTTGACCCGGTGGCCGAGGCGCTTCGCCGCGACCACGTAGGGATTGCGCGGCGCAGGGCCTTTTCCGACCGGCTTGCGGCCCGCGGGCTTGAGCCGGCGGCGCGCGCGCTTCCCGGAGCCGGACCGCGGCACGGCGCTAGCCCCTGGCCAGCGCCTTGCGATATTCGGCGCCCAGGTCGCGGTAATGGTCCGCGACGAATTCGAACTCGGCCCTGTCCTCGGGCTTGAGGTCGCGGAGGAAACGCGCGGGATAGCCGCCCCAGAGCTGGCCCGACTTGACCAGCTTCCCCGGCGTGACCACGGCACCGCCCGCGACCATGGCGCCGCTTTCGATCGTGGCCTTGTCCATCACCGTCGCCGCCATGCCGATGAACGAGCCGGATTGAAGCGTGCAGGCGTGGATCAGGCAGGAATGGCCGATCGTGACGCGGTCGCCGATCACTGTGGGCAAGCCCCCGTCCCCGTCGCGGTCGCTGTTGACGTGGACCACGGTCCCGTCCTGGATGTTGGTGTCGCGGCCGACGCGGATGGAATTGCCGTCGCCGCGCAGCACGCAATTGAACCAGACCGACGCCCCCGACGCGATCTCGACATCGCCGATGAGGGTCGCGTTGGGGGCGACGAAGGCGTCGGCGGCGATCTTCGGCACCTTGTTGCGCCAGGGGATGATCAACGCCACGGAACTCTCACGGGAACAGCGCCTCCTGCTCGAGGCCGGTGGTCTCGTCGAGGCCCAGCATCGCGTTCATGTCCTGGATCGCCTGGCCCGACGCCCCCTTGACCAGATTGTCGATGGCCGAGATCAGGATCGCGCGGCCCTTGATGCGGTCGGCGAAGACGCCGATCAGGCAATGGTTCGAGCCGCGCACGTGGCGCGTCGCGGGCGCGACGCCTTTCGGCACCACGCGCACGAAAGGCTCTTCGGCGTATGTCTCCTCGAGGGTCGCGCGCAGATCGTCGGCGTCAGCGCCATTCGCGAGCCGCACATAGATGGTCGAGAGGATGCCCCGGTTCATCGGCATCAAGTGCGGCGTGAAATTGACCGTGATCTTGCGCCCCGCCGCGATCGACAATCCCTGCTCGATCTCGGGCATGTGCCGATGCTTCGCGATACCGTAGGCGTGGATGCCCTCGGAGACTTCGGGGAAGATCAGATCCTCGCGCACCGAGCGTCCTGCTCCGGTCACGCCCGATTTCGCGTCGACCACGATGTCGTCGGCGTCGATCTGGCCCGCCTCGACCAGCGGGACGAGCGGCAGCTGAGCGCCGGTCGGATAGCAGCCGGGCACGGCGCAGAGGCGCGCCTGCGCGATCGCGGCACGGTTGATTTCGGTGAGGCCGTAGACCGCCTCCTTCTGAAGCTCGGGTGCCTGGTGCTCGTGGCCGTACCATTGGGCGTAAGCGCCCACATCCGCGAGGCGGAAATCGGCCGAGAGATCGACCACTTTCAAGCGCCGCGGCAGCGCCTTCACCACCTCCTGCGTGGTGCCGTGCGGCAGGCCGCAGAAGACGAGATCGGCCTTGTCCCAATCGACGTCGCCGATCTTGATCAGGTCCGGGAGGCCGAGCGCGCCCAAATGCGGGAACACCTCGCCGAGCGGCTTTCCCGCATGGCGCTCGGCCGTGAGCACGGTCATCTCCGCGTCCGGATGGTGCGCCAGCAGGCGGATGAGCTCGGCGCCGGTATAGCCCGAGGCCCCGAGCACCGCGATCTTGATCCGGTTGGTCCTGTTTGCGCCGTTTCCTTTGCCAGCCATGGGTCAGCCTTTCGAGCGGAGGTTGAGAGTAAGACGCGCGCGCCCAAACGAAAAGGGGCGTCTCCCGCAGGAGACGCCCCGAATCGTCGGGACGCGATGTCCTTTTGGGATCAGCGCTTGGAGAACTGGAAGCTGCGTCGCGCCTTCATGCGGCCGTACTTCTTGCGCTCGACGACGCGCGCGTCGCGGGTCAAGAACCCGGCCTGCTTGAGCGTCGGGCGCAAATCCGGCTCGTAGAAGGTGAGCGCCTTCGAGAGGCCGTGGCGCACCGCCCCCGCCTGGCCCGACAGCCCGCCGCCCACGACCGTCACCGTCACGTCGTACTGGCCGAGGCGCTTGGTCGCGACCAGCGGCTGGTTGATCACCATGCGCAGCACGGGGCGCGCGAAATAGACGTGAATCTCGCGCCCGTTGACCGTGACCTTGCCGGTGCCGGGCTTGATCCAGACGCGCGCGACCGCGTTCTTGCGCTTCCCCGTGGCGTAGGCGCGCTTCTGCGCGTCGAGCTTCTGGACATGCACGGGCGCTACGCTTGCGAGGCTGGGCGCCGGCGCAGGTGCGGGCGCTGCCGGGGCCGGAGTCTGGGCTTCAACGGCCATGGTCAGGCGCTCCTCTTGTTCTTGGCGTTGGCGGCGCCGAAATCGACCGCGACCGGGCCCTGCGCCTCGTGCGGGTGGCTCGGGCCGGCATAGACATGGAGGTTCGACATCTGGCGCCGACCCAAGGGCCCGCGCGGCACCATGCGCTCGACCGCCTTGAGGATCACCCGCTCGGGATGCTTCCCGGCGAGGATCTGGCCGATCGGGCGCTCCTTGATGCCGCCCGGATAGCCGGTGTGCCAGATGTAATGATGGTCCTGGAGCTTGTTGCCGGTGACGCGCACCTTTTCCGCGTTGACCACGACGATGTTGTCGCCGGTGTCGATGTGCGGCGTGTAGGTGGCGCGGTGCTTGCCGCGCAGGCGGCGCGCGATCTCGGTCGCAAGACGGCCGAGCACGATGCCCTCGGCATCGAACAGCACCCACTTCTTCTCGGTCTCCGCCGGCTTGGCGCTGAAGGTTTTCATCGTCGGTTCCGAACACTTTCCGAATGGCTCGAGGCCGCGTGGCGGCCCCGGTGAGCCGCGCAATATGGCAGGAAAAATCGCGAAGTCAACGCCAAAGCGCTCTTATTTCAGGTCTTTGAGGCGCGGTATCATGGTACCGCAACGCTGCCTCGGGATTCCGGATCGGGCAACGCGTAAGTGCCGGTGACGTGCGCCACGGGCTTCGCCTCGCCCTTGGAATGGAGCGTCACCTCGACCACGGCCAAACGCCGGCCGAGACGCAGGAGCTCGGCCTCGGCTACGAGCGCCGCCGGCTTGGCGCCGCGCAGGAAATGGATCGAGAGGTTGCTGGTGACCGCCATGATCGCGGCCGGATCGCCCGCGAGCACGGCGCCGTACATGGCGCAATCCGCGAGCGCCATCATCATGGGCCCCGCGACCGTGCCGCCCGGGCGCACGAACTCTTGGCGGAACGGCATCTCGACCACCGCGCGGCCTTGGCCGAGCTCGGTCACGGTGAAGCCGAGCCAATGGGCGATCGGCAGATGATCGTCGATGAGCGCCTGGAATTGAGCGGCGGTCATCCCATCCTTCGGCTTCGGATCTTGGCCGCCGCGCTCGCCGCCACTACTCATGTGCCCCCGCCCCGCTCGTTCCGGGGCGGAGTCTATCGCCCAAAACCCCGGCGCCACAATCGTTCGGTTTCCGTGCGTCCTATATGCGCTTCCCAATTCCTCGTCCTGAGGAACCCCGCCGCCATCCTTCGAGACGCCTGCTTCGCAGGCTCCTCAGGATAAGGGCGCAACGGGCGACCCCCGACTCCTGTTCGAACAAGGTGTCCGCTTCGCGCGCCGGGTGTCTCGAAGGATGAGGACGCGGGGCATCGCCCCTCTTAACTCTTGGCCCGCTTGTTTCCCCTTCCGGCAAGGCAGGCTATATTAGGCGCCGACGAGGAAACGCCCGAGGGGACGATGACCGTCACCGAGAAGCCCGCGCCCAAGGCCGCTCATTCCGACCCTGCAAAGCCGCCGCGCGCCAACGAGCCGGTGCTGTTGCGGAGCGACGAGGGCGGGATCGCCACCCTCACCCTCAACCGGCCGAAACACTACAACGCGCTTTCCGAGGCACTCCTCGATGCGCTCCTGGGCGAGCTCGAGCGCATCGCGAAGGACGAAAGCGTGCGCGTCGTGATCCTCGCCGGCAACGGCCCCGCCTTTTGCGCCGGTCATGATCTCAAGGAAATGCGCGCGCGGCCCGAGCGCGACTATTACCGCGCCCTCTTCGCGAAATGCGGCCGCATGATGCAGGCAATCGTGCGCCTGCCCCAGCCCGTCATCGCGCGCGTCCATGGCATCGCGACCGCGGCGGGCTGCCAATTGGTCGCGACCTGCGATCTCGCGGTCGCCTCGACGGCGGCGAAATTCGCGACCTCGGGCATCAATGTGGGTCTCTTCTGCTCGACGCCCGCGGTGGCGCTTGCGCGCAACGTCAACCGCAAGCAGAGCTTCGAGATGCTGATGACCGGCGAGTTCGTCTCGGCCGAGGACGCGGTTGCGCGCGGCCTGGTGAACGAGGCGGTCGCACCCGAGGCGCTCGATGCCGCGGTCCAGGCGCTGGCGCGGAAGATCATCGCGAAATCGCCGGTTGCCGTGCGCACGGGGAAGGAAATGTTCTACAAGCAGATCGAGATGGGCCTCGCCGCGGCCTACGATTATGCGGGCGAGGTCATGGCCTGCAACATGATGGCCGAGGACGTGGCCGAGGGCATCGACGCCTTCGCCGCCAAGCGTCCGCCCACCTGGAAGGGCCGCTGAGCCGCGCGCCGTTCCCCGATGCCAGAGGCCGATCTTCCATGAGCGATCCCATCGCCCGCGAATCCTATAGCGACGAGTTTCTCCTCGAGATCCTCAAATCGACGCGCATCATCGCCATGGTCGGGGCGAGCCCGAACTGGAACCGGCCCTCCTTTTTCGCGATGAAATATCTCCAGGCGAAAGGGTTCCGCGTGATCCCGGTCAACCCCGCGGCAGCGGGCCAGGAAATTCTCGGCGAGAAGGTCTATGGGAGCCTCAAGGACATCCCGGTCAAAATCGACATGGTCGATATTTTCCGCCGCTCGGACGCGGTGCCGCCCATCGTCGACGACGCGATCGCGATCGGCGCGCGCACGATCTGGATGCAGCTCGGCGTGCGCCATGACGAGGCCGCTTCCAAGGCCGAGCGCGCGGGGCTCAAGGTGGTGATGAACCGCTGCGTCAAGATCGAGTTCGGCCGTCTCTCGGGCGAGCTCTCCTGGAGCGGGATCAATTCGGGCCTCATCTCGGCGAAGCGCCGCCGGCTCATCGCGTGAGCGCCTCGTGAGCGAAAGCAAGAAGAACGATCCCTTCGGCTTCGAGACGCGCGCGATCCACGCGGGGGCCGTGCCCGACGCGGTCACCGGGGCGCGCAACGTGCCCATCTACCAGACCAACGCCTACGTGTTCGACGACGTCGACCACGCGGCCTCGCTGTTCAACCTCCAGACCTTCGGCTACATCTACACGCGGCTCACCAACCCGACGGTGGCAGCGCTCGAGGAGCGCGTCGCGAGCCTCGAGGGCGGACGCGGTGCGGTCGCCTGCGCCTCGGGCCACGCGGCGCAGCTCCTCGCCTTCTTCGCGCTCATGGAGCCGGGCGACGAGTTCCTCGCGTCGCGCAACCTCTATGGCGGCTCGATCACCCAATTCGTGCACAGCTTCAAGAAGTTCGATTGGCGCGTCCATCTGGTCGACCCGCGCGACCCGGAGAATTTTAGGAAAGCGCTCACGCCCAAATGCAAGGCGATCTTCGCCGAGCAGCTCACCAATCCCTCGGCCGTCGTGGTCGATCTCGAGGCGATCGCAACCATCGCCCACGAGGCGGGCATTCCCCTCATCGTCGACAATACGATCCCGACCCCCTATCTCTGCCGCCCGCTCGAATGGGGCGCCGACATCGTGACCCACTCGATGACCAAGTTCCTGGGCGGCCACGGCACGTCGATGGGCGGCGTCGTGGTCGAAAGCGGCAAGTTCGATTGGGGCGCGAGCGGCAAGTTCCCCTCCATGACGGCGCCCGATCCCGCCTATCACGGCCTCACCTTCTACGAGACCTTCGGCGATTTCGGCTACACGATGAAGACGCGCGCCGTGGGCTTGCGCGACCTCGGGCCGGCGCTCTCGCCCTTCAACGCCTTCATGATTCTCACGGGCATCGAATCGCTCCCGGTGCGCATGGAGCGCCACATCGAGAACGCGCAGAAGATTGCTGTGTTCCTCGAGGCGCACCCATCGGTCACCTGGGTCTCGTATCCGGGCCTGAAATCGAGCCCGTTCCACGACCTAGCGAAGAAATACATGCCCAAGGGCGCCGGCTCGGTCTTCACCTTCGGCGTCAAGGGCGGCTACGAGGCGGGCATCAAGACGGTCGAGGCGTGCAACCTCTTTTCGCACCTCGCCAATGTGGGCGACACGCGCTCGCTCATCCTGCATCCGGCGTCCACCACCCATCGCCAGCTCACCGACGAGCAGCGCCTCGCGGCCGGCGCCGGGCCCGAGGTGGTGCGCCTCTCGATCGGCCTCGAGACGGCGGAGGATTTGATGCGCGACCTCGACTTGGCGCTCGCCGCGGGGCAGCGGAAATAGCTATGGCGGCGCGAGATTGAGGCTCCTTTGCCGTATCCCGCGATACGCGTATAGTCTTAAGCGCGCCTGAAGATCCCGTTAATTATCCCCACCGAAATGCTTGAGAATACATTCCTGCACCTTCCCGGTATCGGGCAAATCAAAGAGGTCGCTCTTTGGCGAGCAGGAATTCTGACGTGGGACGATTTCGAGCGGCACTTTTTTGCCCAAGGCACCCTCTTTAAGGATTTGGCCCACGAGCGTTTGGCTATAGCGTTCGCGCAGTCTCGCGATGCCCTCGAATCGGGGCAATTGGATTATTTTGCCGCAAGACTCCCCAAACAAGAGCATTACCGCATCGCGCTCCATGACCCCAAAGGGGTAATCTTTGTCGACATAGAGACGACTGGGCTAAGCCAATATT
>Ga0335072_10004606_pt1 | contig 20409 bp, 15 predicted proteins | sample Lox_Sample_21_FD_206725 | JGI IMG/M metagenome (GOLD analysis project Ga0335072, IMG submission 206725) | Soil microbial communities from Loxahatchee National Wildlife Refuge, Florida, United States - Lox_Sample_2.1 | ecosystem: Environmental > Terrestrial > Soil > Wetlands | place: USA...
GATGACTCCAAGACCGTGCTCGGCAACGTCGAGGAGGGGGTCGCGGAGACTAAGGCGCTGCTGGACCGGTACAACCAGATCGCCGAGCAGATGGCGACCGATTACTCCGATGAGCTGCTGGCCGAGATGGGCCGGCTGCAGGAGCAGCTGGATCACCGCGGCGGGTGGGATCTGGACAGCCAGCTCGAGCAGGCGATGGATGCGCTGCGCTGCCCGCCGCAGGACGCGGATGTGAGCGTGCTGTCGGGTGGTGAGCGGCGTCGGGTGGCGTTGTGCAAGCTGCTGTTGTCGCAGCCGGATCTGTTGTTGCTGGATGAGCCGACCAACCATCTGGATGCCGAGAGCGTGGCCTGGCTGGAGCAGCATCTGGAGAAGTATCCGGGCACAGTGGTGGCCGTCACCCACGACCGGTATTTCCTGGATAACGTGGCGGGCTGGATCCTGGAACTTGACCGCGGCCGCGCCTACCCGTATGAGGGCAACTACTCGACGTACCTGGAGACCAAGGCGGGCCGGCTGAAGGTCGAGGGGGCCAAGGACGCCAAGAAGCGTAAGCGGCTGGAAGATGAGCTGGAGTGGGTGCGGTCCAGCCCGCGGGCGCGTCAGGCTAAGAGCCGAGCCCGGTTGCAGCGGTATGAGGAGATGGCCGCCGAGGCCGATCGCGACCGCAAGCTGGACTTTGAGGAGATCCAGATCCCGCCGGGCCCGCGGCTGGGCACCCAGGTCGTCGAGGTGGACGAGCTGTCCAAGGGCTTCGGTGACCAGACTCTCTTCGAGGACCTGTCCGTTAGCCTCCCCCAAGGCGGGGTTGTCGGCGTCATCGGCCCCAACGGCGTTGGCAAGACCACGCTGTTCAAGATGATCACGGGAGAAGAGCATCCCGACTCGGGCAGCGTGAAGGTCGGCGACACCGTCCGTATCTCGTATGTGGACCAGCTACGGTCCGGAGTCGATGCCGCGAAGACGGTGTGGGAGGTCGTCTCGGACGGTGAGGATTTCATCCGCTCAGGCCGCACCGAGATCCCGAGCCGGGCATACGTGGCCGCGTTCGGGTTCAAGGGCAGCGACCAGCAAAAGCCAGCCGGGGTACTGTCAGGCGGCGAGCGCAACCGGGTTAATCTCGCGCTCACTCTCAAGCTAGGCGGCAACCTGCTGCTGCTGGACGAGCCGACCAACGACCTGGACGTGGAGACCCTGTCGTCGCTGGAGAACGCCCTGCTCGAGTTCCCCGGCTGCGCGGTCATCACCAGCCACGACCGGTGGTTCCTCGACCGGATCGCCACGCACATCCTGGCCTGGGAAGGCGGCGCGAACTGGTTCTGGTTCGAAGGCAACTTCGAGTCCTACGAGAAGAACAAGATCGAGCGCCTTGGCGCCGAAGCCGCCCGCCCGCACCGCGTCACCTACCGCAAGCTCACCCGCTGATCCGCGGGATCGGACATGGACGAAGCCACGCCTGTCATCCGTCAGGCCCAGCTCATCATCTACCAAGCGAGCTGGCACATCATGGAAGAGGCCGCGCTAGCGAGCCTGGCCGGCACCCGCGGACTGCACCGGGCACCGCTGGATCCCCGGTCGGAGGTCATCCAGCTCGTCACCTACGACGGCCAGCACCTCGGCCACATCCGCCGCGACACCACCCCGGGAATTCGCGAGAGGTGGCTTGCAATCCGCCGGCCGGCGGGCAGCACGACCGGTCTCTACCCGACAGCGAAAGACGCCGCCGAGGGACTAGCGATCTCCTGCGGCAAGCAGATCCGCCGCCCGAGCTGAACACGCTGCTCTCCCCGCGAGCCGCCTTCCCCGGCGCCCGCTGTTGATCACGTCCGGCCAGACGCGGCCCGCTCGCGCCGGCCGCGCCCCTTCAGCGCGCAGCGAATCCGTACTGCATACCCGGCTGTGCTGCAGCTATCTCCAGCAGGCGGTTGTACTTGGCAATACGCTCGCCCCGTGCGGGTGCACCGGTCTTCAGCAGTCCGCACCCGGCTCCGACGGTGAGGTCGGCGATGAAAGTGTCGGTGGTCTCGCCAGACCGGTGCGAAACGAACTGGGCGTAGCCGCCATCGCGGCAGGTGGCTATCGCTGCCAGGGTCTCGGTCACGGTGCCGATCTGGTTGACCTTGATCAGTGCGCTATTGCCGATGTCGCGGCTGATCGCTTCGGCGATGATCTCGGGGTTAGTGACGAAGATGTCATCCCCGACAATCAGGACCCGTTCACCGAGACGCCGGGTGAGCAAGGCCCAGCCATCCCAGTCGCTTTCCGCCAGGCCGTCCTCGATCAGCCAGACCGGATACCGGCCGACGATCTCGGCGTATCGCTCACTCATCTCCGCGCTCGACAGCGCCTGCCCGGCGACCCGGTACCGGCCGTCATGTCCGCGGAACTCGCTGGCGGCCGGATCCAGGGCGATGGCCACCCCCTCGCGGCCAGCCACATAGCCAGCGTCAGCTATCGCCGCCACCAGCAAGTCCAGCACTTCTTCCGGCTCGGCGAGCTGTGGGGCGAACCCGCCCTCGTCGCCGAGACCGGTCGTCTGTCCCCTCGCCGTCAGCAGGCGGCGCAGCGCGGCATAGATCTCTGCGCCCGCACGCACCGCCTCCGCAAACGACGGCGCGCCCAGCGGAGCGATCATGAACTCCTGGAAGTCGAGCGGGTTCGGCGCGTGCACGCCGCCGTTGATGACGTTGAAATGAGGTACCGGCAGCCGCGGCACTATGCCTTCCGGGGTGAGCCATTGCCACAGCGCCTTGTCACTGGAAGCGGCCATCGCCCGGGCACACGCCATCGACACTCCGACAATCGCGTTAGCACCCAGCCGTGACTTACCAGGCGTACCGTCCAGCTCGATCAGCGCTGTGTCGATCGCGGCCAGGTCGGGCCACTCGCGCCCGGTCAGGCAGCTACCGATCTCGCCGCGTACAGCTGCCACGGCGCCGAGCACGCCAAGCCCCGCGTATCGCGTGGCGTCGCCGTCGCGCCGCTCGACCGCCTCCCGGCTACCGGTAGACGCCCCGGACGGCACCCCGGCAACCGCGACAGTCCCGTCCGCCAGCGTGATTGTCGCCTGCACAGTCGGGCGGCCCCGCGAATCAAGGATCTCCAAGGCGCTTACCGAGCTGATAACAACGCCCTTCGATGGCTCCGGCACAAATCCCTCCGTGTTTCCGAATCTGGCCAGCGGGCATGGCGCAGTGACCTGTATCCGGGTGAGCACGTCTGCCGACCCTGTGGTCGCAGTCACCTGTTCCGGCTATGCCGTGGCCTGGCTGAGCACGGGGATCCGGATCCGCAGCAGGTCCTCGGCTCTGCTGTAGGCACTGGTGCCAACCCACAGCCGGTACCGGGCCCTCCCGGCATGCTGGCCTCGCAGCAACTGGCCGGGCCAGACCGTGGCCAGCGCGGCATGGGCGGGCACGCCCGCCGCGCCCAGTTCGGCGAGTAGCGGCGTAACTATGCAGGCATCGACGTCGGCAATCGGAGCCCATCCGGCGTCGTCGAGGCCATTGCCCCGACCACGAGGCGGCAGCCACCACAACCGCCCGTGACTCTCCGGGTTGGCCACTGGTCTCTGCGCCGATGTTCCCATCGTCCTGCCCTCACTGCATGCTTGAAGAGCAGGAACCATCAGCCACCTGACATGTCGGGCGCCAACCGCCCAGGCGGGTCCCATCGCCGCGCGGCCCGCGAGCCGCTACTAGTAATAGTACCGTCGCGCCGTCGGCCGTCGAGTAGCCACTGCTTGCACGTCCCAGTTAGTGCAGTCCGGTCACCACGGCGAGGACAGCGATCAGCGCGATCAGCATGTACGCCAGATAGGCGTCAAGCCGGCCGGACTGAAGCCGTTGCGCCTGGCGCACCAGCAGCGAGAACGGTCGCTGGAACGGCCGGTACAGGTATTGCTCGGTCACTTCGATGACGTCCGAGCTGTACTCGACGTGCGGCGCGACCGGCACGGTATCCGGTCCTTCGTCACCGGTCCCGAGCTCGAGCCTGGTGACCTCAGCCCGGGTGTGCAGAACGGCGGCGAGGACGCGGCGAGCGGGGTTGGCAAACCCGAACGCGGTATAGCTGTCGTGTCCTGACACGCCCGCGGTCGCCGAGCGCCAGGCGGGCACGCGGCGCACTCGTAGCAGTCGCGAACCCGACGCGAGCCAGGTCAGCATCGCCACCACGACGAACAGGGCGGGCATGACTACCCACAGCCAGGACGGTGACAGGATCGAGAAGCCGGCGAAGACCGGCTGCACTACCCACGGCGACTTCAGGGCTGCTGTCACAGCGGGTGCCGGGAGTACCGGCGTCAGCCCCGCTCCGATCACCCTGATCTCCAGCGGCGTGACTGCCGCGAGCGCGAGGCAGGCGACCGCAAGCAGCACGATGCCGACCCGGCCCGCCCGGCCGGCATCGGCGGCCGGGCGGGCAGGGTTCCCGGCAGGCCTGCCGAGCACGACCAGCCCGATCAGGCGAACGAACGTGACCCCAGCGAAGCCTGCGGTCAGCGCGACCGCGGCACCGGTGATCGCGAGCACGAGCCGGTCGGCCAGCCCGGGCACGCGGAACTGCTGCATCAGCGCCTCGAGCAGGAACCATTCGGACACGAACCCGGCCGTGGGCGGCAGGCCTGCGAGCGTCAGGCTGCCGATCGCGAGCCCGGTGCTCCCCCACGGCGTCCGGCGAACGGATCCGCGGAGCAGGTCCAGGTCATCGGAGCCGCCGGGCGGCTGCACGCTGCTACTGGCTGCGAAGAGCAGCGACTTGGCTGCCGTGTGGGCGATGACCTGCAGCGTGGCGGCGAGCAACCCGACGGCCAGCAACGCGCGGCTGCCGGTAGCAGCGCCGACCAGCGCTACCCCGAAGCCGGCCAGGATCAGGCCGGTGTTCTCCACGCTGGAGTAGGCGATGACCCGCTGCAAGCTCCCCTGGACGGCAGCGTGAGCGATGCCGAGCAGTGCGGTAACACTCGCGAGCACCAGCAGGATGTCGATCACGGCGGCCGGCGGCGGGCCGAGGACAGCCAGCGTGCGCCAGAGCCCGTAGAACCCGACGTTTACCGATACGCCGGCCATGATCGCTCGGGCAGGGCCAGGCGCCGCGGTGTATCCGCGTGGCAGCCAGACCTGGAATGGCACCAGGCCCACCTTCACCGCGAAGCCCGCCAGCAACAGCACGCACGCCGTTGCCCGCAGCGGTCCGGCCGGCACGTGAGCCAGGCCTGCCAGTGTCAGCGACCCTGACCGCGTCACCAGGAGCAGCAGCCCGGCCAGCAAACTCGCGCCGCTGATCCGCCCGAACGCCAGGGTGATCAGTGCCGACACGCGCCGGGCCGGTGAGTTCCTGTCAAAGCCGGCGAGCAGCCAGAACGCCAGCGTCAGCGACTCCCAGCCGATGACAAGCGTGAAGGCATCGGCAGCGGTGAGGATGACGGCAACTGAGCCGAGCGCGAGCGCGTAACTGGCGCCGAGGCCGCGCCGCGGCGGGCCGGCCGGGCCGGCCGCCCAGGAGGCGAAGCTGAGCGACACTGCCACCGCCGCCCCGAATGCGATGACCAGGAAGAGGCCGGACAGGCGGTCAGCCGACAACCCTGACGCAACGGTGAAGAGATGGTGCCCGCCGACCGCAATGCCGCCAAGGACAGCTCCGGACCGGATGGCCACCTCACGGCCCGCGACCGCGCCGGCCCCGGCCACGACCAGGCAGACCGAGCCGGCCGCGCCCAGCAGGTACGGCACCGATCGCCAGGCCGGCCGCCGCGCGCCGGCCAGCAGGTCAACGCCGGCCGCCAGCGCCAGCAGGATCAGGCCCGCAACTGCGGCGCCGCCGAACCCGGTCATCGCGGGCCTCCGGTCGTTCCCGTGCTCGCCGAGATTTGCGACGCAGCCGGGGCCGGGAGCCTGCCCAGTGCTAGCAAGAGGGCGGACAGGATGGCGAACGGGCTAGGCGGCGAGCCGGGCAGCCACACGTCGACAGGCACGAGCTCGCCGACACCACCGCTAGTGGCATAAGACGGGCTGACGATGCCGCCGCTGACCGCGTCAGTGCCTACCGCGATCACGACCTTGGGACTCGGCATCGCTTCGTAGGTCTCCCGCAGCGAGGCGGCCATGCCGCGGGCACCGGCTCCGGTCACCAGCAGGATGTCGGCGTGCCGCGGGCTCGCGGTGAAGAACATGCCGAGCCGGTGGATGTCGTACACCGGGTTCAGCAGCGCCATGATCTCCCATTCCTCGGTGCCGTCCGATCCGGCGTCAACGTGCCGCAAGTGCACCGAGCGGCGCAGCGCCCTCGTCCTGGCTCGCAAGGCATCGGTGACGGCCGCCAACGCGTCCGGGGTCTCCTGCGCCGGGACGACGAGACCCTCGCGAGTCAGTGCCGCGCCACCGGGTCCGGCTGACCAGCCGAATACGTCCGGCCGCTGCTGCACGCACCGGCCGCACAGGATGCAGCTTCCCTGGTCAACCCGCGGGCGCCCGGCCGGATCGGCGCTGATCGCGCCGACCGGGCAAAGACCGGCGACGTCCTTGCCTGTCAGGCCGCCTGGCACCGTGGCAAGCACGGTCGCCGGCCCGCGAGTAGCCTCCGCGTACTCATCGGGGCGGGCGGGCCACCGCGTGGTGAGAACGCCGTTGCGAAGTCCGCGCAATACCCACATCTACCTGATCACCTCCCCGCTACCCGGCCGCGCCGGCGACGGACAGCCCGAAGCTTGCCTCGATGAACGGAAAGTCCGTCAGGATGTCCCCCGCGAAGACCTCGTGCATCAGGACCAGGTTGTGGAATGACGCAGACCGCGACCGGCACCGGGTGATCTGCCCGGCCGCAATCCGTACGTCGTAAAGCACTTCGCCGTGGGGAGCCTCAGCCCAGCCGGCCGCCCTGCCGTCAGCAGCAGTGCAGTCGGCGCGCAATGACCCCGCGCCAGCCTCGTCTAGTTCGTCGGCTGCCTGCCTGATCAGATGAAACGAACTGGCGATCTCGTCAACCCTGACCTCCAGCCGCGCCAGCGCGTCGCCGTCCTCGCGCCCGCTGACAGTGGTGCCAAGCGATCCGTAGGCGGCGTAGGGCCGTGACTGCCGTGCGTCGTCGACTCCGCCGGACGCGCGACCGATCGGGCCGAGCGCGCCGTGCTGAGCAGCACGGGCGGGCGGCAGCGGGCCAGTCCGGCGGAGCCGGTCCAGGAAAGACGCGGTCCCCATCAGCAGCCTTATGTCGGCGCTGATCTGTCGCTCCAGTTCCCCCGCCGCGATCAGGATCTCCGACGGCGCTAGCTGCGGCGCCGCAGTCACCCCGCCGGGCGTGACCACGCCGCGGCCGAACCTGCTGCCGGACAGCTGCCCGGTCAGGCGGAGCACCCGTTCCTTGTGCCAGCCGAACCGGGCCGTCGCGACCGCGAGCCCGGCTGAGTCGCAGAGACGGACGATGACGTCCAGGTGGCAGGCAAGCCGTTCGAGCTCGGCGTGCAGCGTCCGGATCAGCGCTGCACGCCACGGCACCGCGGTGCCTGCAATCAGCTCGACTGCCTGGCAGAACGCGATCGCGTGCGCGACCGACGCGACGCCTTCAGCTCGTTCCGCCAGCAGAACGCCGTCGGCCGGCAGCATCGACTCGAACCGCTTCTCGACCCCGCGGTGCTTGTAGAACAGGCGCATATTCAGGTGCGGGATGTCCTCGCCCGGGGTTTCCACCAGGTACTCGATCGACTCGGTCACGCCGGACCTGACCGGGCCATGCGGGATGGTGAACAAGCCCGGCCCGACGGCGTGACGCGGCAGCGCCCTCGGATCAGGATCGATCCGGGCAGGCCCGCCGTCGCTGCCTGGCATTGGCCGGTCCGGTCCGCTGGCCGGCAGGACCAGCGGTTCCAGCCGCGGGTGGCCATCCGGCACGACGCCAAATGCGTCGTGGATCTCGCGCTCGTACCAGAATGCCGAGCCGACCAGCGGCGTGAGGGACGGGTAGCTGGCCTGGCCAGCCGGCAGCATGGCATCCGCGGTGGTGATGCCGCCGGAGTCGGCGAGCTGGGCCGTGATGAGCAGTCCGGCATCGCGCGCGGTACCGAACAGGTCGGCCAGCCTGCCGCCGGCTTCGATGTGCGCGATTACCCGCTCCCACAGCGCGGCGACGTTCGCGGTCAGCTCGTAGTCGGCAGCGGCGGTCACGACGCGCCCCCGCCAAGGAGAGTGACCGCACGGGCGAAGAGCTCGTCGAGCGCTGCGGGAGGGTGCACCCCCAGCCACAGCAGTGCCAGCGCCCCCGCCACCACGGGCACCACCATCCACGCGCTCGGCTCGCCGCGTGCGGGCACTGGCGCACTAGTGGTCGTTCCGCTGGCAGCATCCGGCTGCGCCGCGATTGAGCTGTCAGCGCCGGCGCCGGCCGCGACCGGTATCCGGTCGGCCGCTGGCGCGGCTGGCCGGGGCAGCGGCAACATCAGCATCCGGGTTACCGACCCGGCGAGCCCGAAGAACGCTGTCGTCACGGCGATGATGAGGATTGCGGCCGCAGCGTAGCTGCCCGAACCCAGGCCGCCGGCTACGATCTCGAACTCGCTCCTGAACAGGCCGAACGGCGGCATGGCGCCGAGCGCGAACACGGCGAGAAGGAACAGCGGACCGCTCCACGGCAGCAGGTCGAGGCCGCCGCGGATCGCCGAGATCTGCTTGGTGCCGAGCTTTCTGACGAGCACTCCGGCGCCCATGAACGCGTTGCCTTTCGCGGCCGCGTGTGCCAGCACATGCAAGAGCACTCCGGCCAGCGCGGCCGGAGCGCCGAAGCTGACCCCGATAGCCAGGATGCCCATGTGCTCGACGCTTGAGTAGGCGAGCAGGCGCTTGACGTCCCGCTGGCCGAACAGATAGAGCATCGACAGCAACAGCGACGCCACTCCGAAAACCAACAGCACATTCCGCGGGAACGTCGGTCCAAGGGCCGCCTCGGCTACCTGATAGAAGCGGAGTATCGCGTAAAAGCTGATCGCCAGCAGTGAGCCGGACAGCAGCGCGGACACCGGGGTCGGCGCCTCGGAATGCGCATCTGGCAACCAGGTGTGCACAGGTACGAGCCCCATCTTGGTGCCGAAGCCGAGCACGGCCAGCACGAACGTGAGCTGCACCGCGGCGTGCGGAAGCCGGGATGCGACCGCCAGTAGTTGCGTGAAGCCAAGGTCGTAGGACTGGCCGAGGACGTGAGCTCCGGCGTAATAGGCGAAGATCGTCGCGAGCAAGGCCAGACCCAGCCCGGCTGACGCAAGCAGCACGTACTTCCACGCTGCTTCCGCCGCCCCGTCAGTATCCTCGACCGCCACTAGCAGCGCCGAGATGACGGTTGTCACTTCGATCGCGACCCACAGCAGCGCCAGGTTGCTGGTCATCGGTGCTGCGAGCATCGCCCAGGCGAACAGGTTGAGCCCGGCCCACAGCCGGCGAGTCCGGCGGCTCGGGACGTGCCCGCCTTGATCGCCGGACAGGTAACCGATCGAGTAGACCGCCACTGCCGCGTAAAGGAATCCGGTGGCCAGCATGAATACCGCGCTCAGCGCGTCGACCCGCAGCACGCGAAGGTAGTCGATGTCGCGCTGGGCGGCTGCTGGTATCAGCACGAGCACGAGCGCAAAGCTGGCGGCCCCGCTGCATGCGGTGACCGCGCGCGCGACGGCGAGCGGAGCGCGCAGGCAGATCAGCGCCGCTGCCAGCGGCAGCGCGAGCACGACAAGCATGACAGCGTGCACCGGCTACCCCCGAAGGCTCGTCAGCTCGGCGGTGGACATGGACTCGGCGCGGCCGTGATGCACACGAATCAGCAATCCGAACACGACCACTGCGACGAGCAGGTCGAACAGGAACGCGATCTCGAGGATCAGCGGCAGCCCGGCCGCCACGACGAGCGCGGTGAGGGAGACGCCGTTCTCCAGCGACAGAAAGCCGATCGCCTGGGAGATCACGTCACGGCGCACGATCATGAGCACGAACGAAACGAGGACGACCGCGACCGAGATCGACAATGCCGTGGCCGGCAGGACCGGACTTGTCAGGCCCAGCGCGGCGACGGTGAAGAAGCCGAACGCCGCCACGGCAATGGCGATCAGCACGGCGCTCGCCACGCTGAGCGCGGTGCTGCCGGCGATGTCATTCCAGCGCGGGTCGCCGCCGATCGCTCCGATGCCGCGCAGCATCCGCCTGAGCACGACCGGGACGATCACCGTCTTCAGCGCGAACGACAGCGCGGCCAGCGCGTACAGGTCGGGCAAGTGCCTGGTAGCTGCCACCACGACAGCCAGCACGCTGATCAGCGCCGACTGAGCCGCGTACAGGCGGACCTGGTCGCGGAGCAGCGCCTGCCTGAACATGCCGAATTCGGCAAGCAGGACCCCGACGGCGATCACGTTCGCCCCGCCCGAGAGCGCACTCGGCGCGGCGACGGTTGCTGCCACGACGCCAGACATCAGCCACCGCCCAGGTAGAGGGTGAACACGCCAAGCACCGCGAGCAGGAAAGCCCCCGCGGCGAATTCGGTGATCTTGAACAGCCGAAGCTTGGCGAACGAGTTGTCGATGACGGCGACCACGACGCCGAGCAGCGCTGCCTTGCCGATCAGCGCGGCGATCGCCAGCAGCACCGAGACCAGGCTCGGCGTGGCCGCGAGGCCCCACGGCGCGACGAAGACGTTGAGCAGGATCGTGAAGAGAATCAGCTGCTTCATCGCCGAGCCCCACTTCAGCAACGCGAAGTACGGGCCGGAATGCTCGAACGGCCGGGCTTCCTCGATCATCCCGAACTCGTTCGTGCCGGTGTGGGTCTCCACCGGGATGCGCCCGGTCTCGTACAAGATCACCATGAACAGCGCCGCCGCGGCCAGCAAGTGAGCCGGCCGGATTATCTGCCCCGCCGTCGAGCGGACCGTCGCGGCCAGCGCGTACGGCAAGTCGGTGCCGGTGACCAGTGCGACGGTAAACACCACGAACAGCACGACCGGCTCGGTGATCGCCCCGAAGGTCTTGGCCCGGCTGGCGCCAAGCTGCGCGTACGGGCTGCCGCTGTCGAGCGCCGCCACGGCTACCAGGAAGCTGGCGAGCGACAAGATGAACCCGCCGCCGAGGATGTCGCCCATGTAGCCAAGCGGCAGCCCGAACGTGGTCAGCACCGGGATCAGCAGAGGCACCGTGAGATAGCAGGTCATTGCCGCTACCGGCGCGGCCAGGAAGACCCAGCTCGACCCGATCGGTGCCAGCGCCTCCTTGCGGAAGAGCTTGGCGATGTCGTAGTAGGGCTGCAGGACTCGTGGTCCTGTCCGGCCCTGCAGCCGCGCCTCGACGCGGCTGATCACGCCCGAGACTCCGGGAGCCGCGACTGCGATCGTCACTACCTGGAGCAGCTGAACAACCGGTATGGGCAGCGCCGGGCTCACGGAATTGCTCTTCTCGGGCGAGCTCCTGCGCTGCTGGCCTGGAGTCCGCCCGCCCTATCTTTGCCGGGCGGCCCCGTCACTTCCTCGATCACTGATGTCTCCTCCCACCCCGGGATTCCCGGTGACAGTGGTAGAGGCCATCAGCGAAGACATTCCGCGGTTGGTGGCGAGCCTCATCGCCAGTTCGTCCTTTGTACCGCACCCGCGCCAGCGAGGGCAATCCACGTAAGTCACTTCCGTCACATCGCGCAGCGCCATCACCGCTCAGCCGCCTGCCGCCGGTGCCGTAACCGTCCCGCTATCGAGCTGGCTCAACGCTGCGCGTATCGCCTGCTCGCGCACTGCGAGCTCGGCCAGCTGACGATCGCCATCGCGGCCAGCATTTGAGCGGATCACGCCTGCCCGGTCGAGCGCGGTGGTTAGCCGCTGCGTGGAGGCTGCGTACCGGCGCCGCAGGTCGGAGACCAGCTGCCGGGTCGCCTCCGAAAGGCGGTATTGCAGATCGGCGCGTGCCCGGCCGATCTGGCTGCCCGCCAGCTCGCTGGTTTGCGCGAGCAATCGCTGGCGCGCCAGCCGACGGCCGTGCTCACCAGGAATCCGGCGCCGGACTGCACCAGCAAGCAGTTCAGCCTGATCGACTTGCTCGCCCAGGGTGTAGAAAAACCGCGCGTCTGCGGCCAGCCGGTCACCTGGAGATGGAACGGCCAGGTCGAGCCCCAGCAAATCGGCAGCTGCGGCGCGAACCTTGGCTAGGTCAGCTTCCAGCTCGGCGGCTAGTTTCTCGTCAATTGCGCGCAACCCGGCTTCCATGAGACCGGCTTGATGCTGCCGCCAGCCTTCTGCTGCCTCGGAGACGAGGCTAGTGAGCTGCGCCCTGCCGAGGCGCTCGATGTCACCGGGCGACGCTGCCGCCAGATCGCCGTCGAGCAACGCTGTGAGCTTGCCGGTGACATCGATGGCCAGCTCGGCCTGTGCTCGCTCCGCGTCCGCGTTGAGCGCGTCGAGCAGCCGCTTGGACTGTGCTGTCGCCCGGTCCTCGGCATCGGTCCGATGGCTGCTCACCGCATCCAGCTGCGCCCCGAACCCGGCGATCTGGCTGGCAGCTTCGTCGCCCGCGAGGCGCGCGGCGCGTTGCTCGAGAGCGACCTCATCGAGGAGCTGCTGCCCGTACCGGCGAGCGTGCCTGCTGACCGATGCCTCAAGTCCGGCGATCCGCCCCGCCTCGAGGTAGGCAGTGAAGTCGGCGGCGAAGGAGGAGAATCCGGCGTCGCCGTCCGCGCCGAGCGCGCGGCGAGCCGAGACCGGGTACACCCGTTCGGCCCGGCCAGTCACCTCGCCCACTACCCGCGTGGTGAACTCGTGCGCCTCCGCCAGCGCGATGCCGTCGAGATAATCGGCCTTGTTCAGCACGATGAACAGGGCGACCGACAGGCCGGACACCCGGCGGAGTAGTTCTCGCTCGGAAGCCGATACCGGCGGGTCAGCTGTCAGGACGAAAATCGCTGCGTCCATCGATGGCAGCGCCGCGTCGGCAGCAGCAGTGTTGTGCTCGTGCACCGAGCCGGTTCCCGGCATGTCGACTATCTCAAGGCCGCGGGCCAGTACCGGCGCCTTGAGTCGCACAGAAATGCTCGCGACGTTGCGACAGTTGCCCGGATTGCCACGTTCCGTTCCAAAATCAGGCAAGGCTGCCAGCGGAAACCTGACACGACGACCGTCAGTGAACTCGACCTCCATGCACTCCGCTGCCGAGGTCATCGTCACCGTCGTCGGCACAGCGGTCAGCGGCACAACGCCAACGGGAAGAACCTCACGGCCGAGCAACGCGTTGACGAGCGTGCTCTTGCCTCGTTTCGCTTCTCCCGCGACCAGCACTCGCAGCCGGGCCGAGTCAATCCGGTCCCGCAGGGCCATCAGTGCGTCGTGATCGGCACCGTCCGCCAGCAGATCAAGCTCGTCCAGGACCGCGCGCACAACCTGATTGCCGGCAGTCCGCATCATCGTCACCTACCTTCGCCAGGTAGGGACCGTTGGCGGACCGTGCCGCAGTTGATTGGCGGGCCCCTCCGCCCGTAGCCGTCCCTGCCAGTCTACGGTGGCTGCGTGACTGACCCTTGCCTGCAGGACGCCATCACGCTCGCCCGAATGCTGCGCAGCAGGGAGCTGTCCGCGCGCGACGTCGTGTCGGCACACATCGCCAGGATCGAAGCATTCGACCCGGCCATCAACGCTGTCGTCACCCGGACTTTCGAGACGGCTGCGTCTCGGGCAGCGGACGCCGACGAAGCCGCCGCTCGCGGCAACCCGCTAGGTCTGCTGCATGGCCTGCCGGTCGCGCACAAGGACCTGGCTGACACTGCCGGTGTCCGGACGACCTACGGTTCGCCGCTGTTCGCGACGAACGTGCCGCAGCACGACGCACTCGTCGTGGAGCGGATGGCCAGGGCCGGGGCGATCAGCCTGGGCAAGACCAACGTGCCTGAGTTCGGGGCCGGCTCGCATACCGTCAACCCGGTGTTCGGCGCCACCAGCAACCCGTATGACCTGAGCCGGAGCGCCGGCGGCAGCAGTGGCGGAGCCGCGGCGGCACTGGCTGCCCGCTTCGTCGCGCTGGCCGATGGCAGCGATCTTGGCGGGTCACTGCGCAACCCCGCCAGCTTCTGCAACGTCGTCGGACTGCGACCGAGCCCTGGCCGGGTGCCCAACTGGCCACTGGCCGATGTGGCTGACCAGTTTGCCGTAGTCGGGCCGATGGGGCGCACCGTCGCTGATACTGCACTGCTGCTGGCTGTCCTGGCCGGGCCCGATCCGCGGGTCCCGCTGGCCCTGGACCAGCCGCCGCCACCCGTCCGCGAGCCTGCGCAGATCAGCGCGCTGCTGAACCGGGACCTGCGTGGCCTGAGAATCGCGTGGAGTCCCGACCTCGGTCTGCCGGTCGAGCCGGACGTGCTCGGAGTCCTGGAGCCGGCCCGGCAGGTGCTCGCCGGACTTGGCGCCACCGTCATCGACGCCGCCCCCGATCTGTCGGGCGCGGACGAGGTGTTCCGCACGTTCCGGGCGCTCGCGTTCGCGACGTTCCGGCGCGAGTTGCTGACAACGGCGCCGGATCTGATCGGCCCGAATGTCACCTGGAACATCCAGCGTGGCCTGGAGCTCACGGCGGCGGACCTGAGCCGGGCGACCGTGCTGCGGGCTGCGCTCGCCGAGCAGATCACCGCCTTCTTCGCCGATGTTGACTTCCTCGCCTGCCCGGTCAGCCAAGTCGTGCCGTTCGATGTCACCCTCGACTGGGTGCACGAGATCAACGGTCAGCCGCTGCAGACCTACCTCGACTGGATGGCGTCGGCGTACCTGATCTCGGCGGCAGGCCTGCCCGCCATCAGCGTGCCCGCCGGCTTCACCCCGGGCGGGCTGCCGGTGGGGCTCCAGCTCGTCGGCAGGCGCCGGGCAGACTGGGACCTGCTCGCCGCAGCCCACGCGTTCGAGTCAGCTACCGGCTATGCCGCCAGAGTGCCAGAGACGGCGCCCTCGCTGACGGCTACCGCAGCCGGCTAGGTTGCCCGAGAACGGCACGTTCGGGGAGCGGCGCGTCGAAGGTCTCGCCAGGAGCTATCGACACGAGGGTCTCGTGATAGCCGATGGTGACCGGCGCCGCGTCCGAGCGTGGCACGGTGACCCGGATGCGGCCGCCAGCGATGCGGACTTTGATGTCGCAGTGGTGGCGATAGCAGATGCTGAAGCTGAGGGCGGGGACCTGGCACGGCAGGCAGGGATTGAGCCAGAGCACGTTTCCGCGTGACTCGATGCCGGTGTAGCCGCGGGCAGCCAGGTCTATCGTGCCTGCCATGGCTCCCAGGTGGATGCCTTCAGCAGTGGTGCCGCGCTGGACATCAGCGATGTCACTTTCGAGGGCCTTGGCGAATAGTTCCCAGGACCCCGGGCGGTTGGCGCGGGCGCAGACCCAGGAGTGCACGAGCCGGCTGAGTGTGGATCCGTGGGAGGTCCGCTGCGTGTAGTAGTCGACGTTGCGCGGGATAAGGCCGGGATCCCACGGATATCCAAGCCGGGTGAACAGGCTGCGGAGCTCCTCGGCTGACAGCAGGTAGAAGAGCATCAGCACGTCAGCTTGCTTGGACGCCCGGTAACGGTTGGGAGTATCTGACTCGGCTTCCAGGATGCGATCCAGGCGCTGGATGTTGCCGTACCGCGCGCGGTACCTGTCCCAGTCGAGTTCCTGCAGCTTGGGGTAGCCGTCGAACTGGCTGATGATCCCGTCACCGTGGAACGGGACGTACATGCGCCGGCTGATGTCGTCCCAGCGGCTTATCTCGCCCGGGGTCAGGCCCAGTTCCTTTCGCAGCGCTGCGCCGCGCTGGGGAGGAAGCTGGTCGAGGAGCTCAAGGCCGCGGCACAGCACCCAGACCGCCATGACGTTGGTGTACGCGTTGTTGGCGAGACCTGGTTCGCTCGCCCACGGGTAGGCATCGTGGTACTCGTCCGGTCCCACCACCCCCTCGATCACGTAGCGTTCTCGCTCGCGGTCGTATCGGGCGATGCTTGCCCAGAAACGCGCGATCTCTAGCAGCACCTCCGCTCCGTAGCACGACATGAAGTCCAGGTCGGCGGTGGATTGGCAGTAATTCCACAGGTTGTATGCGATAGCGGCGTTGATGTGGCGCTGGCGGTCTGAGTAGTCGGGCCGCCAGCGGCCGGAGAGCGGGTTGAGGTGGAGCGTCTGGCTTTCCTCCCGGCCGTCCGACCCGCTTTGCCAGGGGAACATCGCTCCCCGGTAGCCGAGGTCACGCGCGGCGCGGCGTGCTTCAGGCAGCCGGCGGTGGCGGTAGTGGAGCAGGGAGCGGGTGAGCTCCGGCATGGTGAGAGTCAGGTACGGGAAGACGAACAGCTCATCCCAGAACACGTGGCCGCGGTAGGCCTCACCGTGCAGACCGCGCGCTGGGATCCCCGCGTCCATATCTGCGGTGTTCGGAGAGATGGTCTGCATCAGGTGAAAGATGTGGAGGTTGAGTATAAAGCTGGCGCGCTCGTCGCCTGCCAAGCTGAGGTGCATCCGCTCCCACAGATTGCCCATGCGAATGGTGTGCGCCCGGAGCAGCCCACGGAAGTCGCCAGCTCGTCGCAGTGCCCTGCGTGCCTCCATGCCAGGCTCGGAGATTGCCGGATCGCGCGCTGTGCACAGGCTGACCGTCTTCTCGATGACCAGCGACTGGCCGGGCGTCAGATAGCTGCGGACTTCATGGGCGATCTGGCCGGCCTCGTGCACCACCCGCCGTGTCCCGGATGGCTGGCCTCCAGCACGCACTTGGGTCCGCGCCGCCAGAGCGATAACGATGCGGGACTGGCTTGTGCGGGTCCGAAGCCCGATCGTGGTGGCGTCGATCTCCTCGAGTTCGGGCTCGGCTAGGTGACGGCTGGCCAGGTCACGGTAGCGGGCGACCCCGGTATTGGCCACCTCGCCATCGAGACCGGAGCGGACATCTACGTGCCCGGCCCAGTCCTCCGCAGTGATGGTGGCCTCCAGCGCTGCCAGGTGCGGGTCGGCCATACTGGCGAGGCGCCGCTCGGTCAGGCTGGTGTGGCGGCCGAAGGTGTCGCGGTAGCGCAGCCGTCGAGTGAGGACCCCCTGACGCAGGTCGAGTTCCTGCTGGTAATCGAGCAACTCAACACGGTCCACGCTGAACCACGGGCCACTGTCGATACGGAACGTCAGCGGCAGCCAGTTCGGCAGGTTGACCAGGCTCTCGTTGTCGACCGTCTCACCGGCGATCCGCGTGGTCAGGCGATTGAAGACACCATTGACGTATGTGCCGGGGTAGTGGACGCCGTCGGCGCGAGACTCCGGCGCGGCGCCACGAGTGGCGAAATACCCGTTGCCTGTCGTGCACAGCGCCTCACGCAGCGCCTCCTCCCCCGGCACGTACCGGTCGTAGACGAGACGCCACGGCCCGGCCGGGACAGTCATACCGGTTCTTCTCGTACCAGCCGGTCGCGTACTGCGACGACACCCTCGATGTGCCGGACGCGCGCCGTCAGTTCTAGCGCGGTTTTCTCATGGCTCACGGACCCGGCGAGCGTGACTACACCAGCCGTAACCGTGACATTGGCGTCGGTTAGGCCGAACTCGCTGGTAATGGTCTCGTTCACCTCATCACGGATATCGGAATCGGCTCGCTCGTAAACGCTGAGCACGTCCGCGCGGCTGACTATGCCAACCAGATGGTTGCGGTCGTCCACGACCGGCAGCCGCTTCAGGCAGCGATCCTGCATGGCTCGGGCGGCAACGGTGACCGGCACATCCGGCCTGATGGTCACCGCTGGCGACGTCATCAGGCGGTCCGCGGTGTCCGCGGTGACCTTGGATTCCTCGCCGAGCTTCCATCTCAACCGGGTCGTGCCAACGGGCAGATCAGGCTCGGCGGGCTTGAACAAGAGATCAGCCTCGGAGACCACGCCGACTACGACGCCTTGGTCACCGATAACCGGGCAAGCGCTGACCCGGAACTCACGAAGCACGCGGGCGATGTGCTTGAAGTCCGCACCCTGGGAGACGGCGATTACCCGCTTGGTCATCACGTCCCCAACAGTCGCGTTCATTGGCCGAGTCCCCTCCCGTGCACCGTCAGCCTGCTGCTTTTCCGGGAGCCCTACCCCGGGCCGCGCAGTGAGAGTCATAGCCCTGGGTGCGACACATCTGGTGACCGCTGCGCTGGCCCACGGGAAGCCTCCCGGCAATTGGCTCAGACGGTGGCGAAGCGCGTACCGCGCGGCTTGCTCGAAGAAGCGGGTACTTGACCCGGCTAGATTGAGTCTCGTTCGGATGCGATCCGAATGGAGGCGCGGAAACCGTGACGATCCTCGTAGTCGGGGCCGGCGCCACCGGCGGCTATTTCGGTGCACGGCTGGCGCAGGCCGGCCGGGACGTCACCTTTCTGGTCCGCCCGCGCCGTGCCAGGCAACTGCGCCAGCGCGGGCTGCGGATCGTCGGGCCAGGGGCTGACAGCGGCGCAAAGCAAGAGGTCCGGCCGAACCTGGTCATTGCCGGACAACTGACCGAGCCTGCGCAGATCGTGCTGCTGTCGGTCAAGGCGACTGCGCTTGAGCAGGCTGTTGCCGACTTCTCGTCAGGGGTCGGACCGCAGACTGTGGTGGTGCCCTTCCTTAACGGGATGGCTCACCTGAACGTGCTCAACAACCGGTTCGGCGAGTCGGCGGTGCTCGGCGGCGTTGTACTCATCGCCACCCAGCTCGACGACGACGGCGACATAGTCCAGCAGCTCAGCCCGCCCGGGAGCCTGACGATCGGGGCGCAAGACGGCACCCGGACCGCACGGCTGCAGGCGGCCTACGACCAGCTGTCCGGAGCCGGCTTCGAGGCCAGCATCAGCGATGAGATCCTCGCGCGGATGTGGCAGAAATGGGTGTTCGTGGCGACCGTCGGCGCGCTGACCTGCCTGATGCGCGGCACCGTGGGCGACATTGTGGGCGTTCCCGGTGGACGTGACCTTGGTCCGGCCATCCTCGCCGAGGCCTGCGCTGTCTCGGCCGCGGCCGGCTACCCGGTACCCGCCGAGGCGATCTCCAGCACGACGCAGACAATCACCCAGACCGGCTCGCCGGTCACCTCGTCGATGTCACGAGACGTGGCCGAGGGGCGGCCCGCCGCGGCGCCGGCTTGGGGATCAAGACCCCGTTGTTCGACCTGGCCACGATGCAGTTGCGCGTCTACAACAACGGCCTCCATCCGTCGCACTGACCGCCATCTCCAGCAAGGTCATCGCCCAGCCGATCGATGAATAATGGCTCGGGAAATGTCAGCGGGCGGCACTATAATCGAACATGTGAGCGGTTGAAATGGCGGGCGGAGGGAGGCGACGATGACGGATCCCGGCTGGGACATTCCCGGTGTTCCGCGTGACGCTTCCCCTGGTGCTGACATGGCGGGCCAGGCGGAAAGTTCTGGTTCCAAGGCGCCTGCCTCGGTGTCGTCTGGCGCGGGCTCGCAGGGTCGCCGGCGTAAGGCTCGGCCTGGCAGCGTGTCGGCGTCTTCGGGGTTGTCGGCGGGTGCGTTCGCGCCGTTACCTGCTGGCGCGCCGTCATCGGAGTGGCCCGGCAGCTCAAGTGACAACAGCAGCGGTGCCAGCGCATCCGCTGCCGCTGCCACTGCCGATGCGCGTAGCGGATCCGCCGGCGTCTCCAGTACCGCGTCCGGTAGCACCTGCCCACCCAGCCGCGGCAGGGACCGCACTGCCTCGGTCAGCACTGCATCCGATGGCACGGGATCCGATGGCGCGGGATCCGATGGCGCGGCATCCTTTGACGCTGGCGGGTGCGACGCTAGGGCCGGCTCGGATGGCATCTTCCCGGCGGGCATCCCCCCGGCAGAGGGAGCCGAGAGCCTTTTCAGGGTGCGGCCGGATAGCCCGGTGCAGGCGCTGGCGTATCTGTCTGGAGCGCTGGATTATCTGGCGCACGCGAGCCCGGCTGAATGGGCGGAAGGGGTCCAGGCGGATTGCCTGCGGGCGCTGGCGGTGGCCGAGTCCCAGCAGACGGTGGCGCACGCGAAGATCTTGCAGGCGTTCAGCGTGCCGGGCGGGGGGCTGGCCGGGGACGGTCACCGGTCGCCTCGGATGTGGCTGACCTGGCAGACCGCGGCCACCCGCCGGGCCGCCTCGTCCAAGGTGTCGTGGATGCACCGCCTCACCGCCCACCCCCTGATCTCCCGGGCGCTGGCCGGCGGGGGCGTGTCGGTGTCGTGGGCGGCGCAGATCATGGACTGGACCCGCACCCTGCCCGGCGACGTTACCGATGCCGCCGACGCCGAGCTGCTGGCCGCCGCCGCAGCGGGCGCGACCCTGGCCGACCTGGCCTCGATCGCCGAGGAACTGGCCCGTGAGCACGCCCGGCCCGATGACGATGACGGGGATGACGGGTTCACCGACCGGGGCCTGCGGCTCGCCGAAACGTTCGACGGGGCGGGCCGGCTGGAAG
>Ga0335072_10004607_pt1 | contig 20405 bp, 15 predicted proteins | sample Lox_Sample_21_FD_206725 | JGI IMG/M metagenome (GOLD analysis project Ga0335072, IMG submission 206725) | Soil microbial communities from Loxahatchee National Wildlife Refuge, Florida, United States - Lox_Sample_2.1 | ecosystem: Environmental > Terrestrial > Soil > Wetlands | place: USA...
GTCATCGCCCTCGACCTAAAGGGCTTGGCCTGCTCCACCGGCGCCGCTTGTTCTTCTGGCGCTGTCGAACCTTCTCACGTGCTCACCGCCATCGGCTTGGCCGCTTCCGAAGCCCGCGCCAGCGTTCGTTTCAGCCTCGGCCGCCACACCACCAGCGCCGAAATTGATGCGGCGCTCGAAATCGTTCCCGCCGCCGTAGCCCAACTCCGCCAGCTCTCACCGACATACCTGCCTCGGGTGTATGGCAATCCAGCACTGTCATCCTGAGCGCAGCGAAGGTGTACTCCCATCGCCCCCTATTGTCATTCTGAGAAGCGCCTTTCGCGACGAAGGATCTCAACCAATCCTCGGCTCCCAACAGTCCTTCGTGCTTGCAGCTTACGGTGAGGTCCTTCGCCCGCAAACCTCGCGGGCTCAGGAGGACAGTTCCCTGGATGGTGGTGAGAAATACGGATTAGCCGTTAAAATAGAAGGATGTCGTCGCAAGTCCAACTCGAGCCGTTGCCCGCTGCTGCGGAACCGCGCCCCGGCCTGGTTGCCGTGGCCATGTCTGGCGGTGTCGATTCTTCCACCGTTGCTGCGCTTCTCTTGCAGCACGGGCGGCCCATTGTTGGCCTGACGATGCAACTGTGGAATCAGCGGCGCCTACCCGAATTGCAGGGCGATGGGCCCGCGCAGCACCGCTGCTGTTCACTGGACGACGTGTACGATGCCAAGCGCGTCGCCCAGCACCTCGATTTTCCGCACTACGTCGTCAATTTCGAGCAGCAATTCGAACAGCGCGTGGTTCGCCCGTTCGTCGAGCAATATCTCGCGGGACGCACGCCCATTGCCTGCACCAATTGCAATACCGACGTGAAGTTCGAGCCACTCTTGCGCATGGCCCGGCAGATTGGCGCCGACCGTCTCGCCACCGGCCACTACGCCCGCATCCGCAAGGACGAACGTATCGGCCGCTACCAACTCCTGCGCGCTCGCGACGATTCCAAGGATCAGTCTTACTTCTTGTGGGGTCTCACGCAGGAGCAGCTTTCCCGCAGCGAATTTCCCCTTGGCGAACTTTCCAAGGACGAAGTCCGCCAACTCGCCCGGAGTGTGAATCTGCCCGTCGCCGAAAAGCCGGAAAGCATGGAACTGTGCTTCGTTCCCAACGGCAACTACGTGCAGTTCATCCACGCCTACGCCCGCGAAGATGGCAAGCCCTTGAACGACAAGGAAGGCGACATTGTCACCGAAGATGGCACCGTGCTCGGCCGCCACTCCGGCGTGCACAATTACACCATCGGCCAACGCAAGGGCCTGGGCTTCTCCACCGGCAAGCCCATCTATGTGCTCTCCATCGATCCCGCTAACAATCGCGTTATTGTCGGCGAAGACGACGCGCTGCGCGCCACCACGCTCGAAATTGAAAATGTGAATTGGGTTTCGATCGAGGAACCGTCCACGCCCCTACACGCCAACGTGAAAATTCGCCACAAGCACCAGCCCGCGCCAGCCACGGTGGAAGCCCTGCCCAACCTGCGCGCCCGCATTACTTTTGAGGCTCCCCAGCGCGCCATCACTCCTGGGCAAGCTGCGGTTGTCTATGACGGCGACGCGGTGCTGGCCGGCGGGTGGATCGAGAAATAGTCGGGAGTCGGGGTCAGGGGTCGGGAGTCAACAACCAACAGTCGAGAGAGATTCCTCGCTTTGCTCGGAATTACGATTTATTTGGATTTGTGATCCCTGGACAGCGGCCTAAAGGCGCTGCTACGCAGGGACGAAGAGAAAGTCCTCGCCCCTGAAAGGGGTGAGCTACAGGTGCGGCTGGAGGATGGGCGGCAAGTTGCACAGGTCGTTATTTTGAATAGAAAAACGGCGCCGGCAAAATGCCAGCGCCGCAAAAACCTCCGACTCCAGATGATTCCCAAACTTTCTGGCTGTCGACTGTTGGCTGTTGACTCTTGGCTACAGACTACCGACCACAAACCACCGACTCTCTCAGATAAACAGTTCGTCTTCCTGTTCCACGGTCTCGTGCCCCGTTTCGCGCTCACCACGCCGCGCCCGCAAGAAATCCAACCCCACCTTGATTCCCTGCACCACCGCGTACGCTTTGTGCACTGGTGCCAGGAAGTTTCGTCGCACCTGCGCTCCCGCGTCTTCCACCGCTTCCAGCGTGCCGGTCAGGATGCGGTCCGCGCGCACTAATTGTCCGCGCAATCGTTCGGACGCGTCGGTGAACACCCGGTCCATCTTCTGCGCCTGGGCCCGCGCCAGATACACCACTTGCGACGCGTCTTCCACCAAGGCGGAGATTTTCGGCTGCGTATCATCCAGCAGGATTTGCGTACGGGTCAGGATCGGACCCATGCGCGAATGCAGATCCGTGATCATCCGGTTGATCGTTTCGGTGGTGCGCTTCAACTGCACAAACAATCCAATCAGGATTGCCACCTGCACGACCAAGGCGATGGCGGCTACAATGCTAAAGAATTCCATCCAGAATTGCATTCACACCCCACCCTTTCCGCTTTCTACACGGAAACGCCTTGCACCTCGTCCCCCGCTACGACTTGGATTCGCGAAGGAAGGCTTCCCGGCCCGCCTCCACAGCCGCGCTCAAGGAATCCTTTTTCCGCGCAGCCACGTCCTTGCCCCGCTCAATCAACTCGTCGGCGCGATCGCGCAACTCGCGCGCCTTCTTTTGCGCGAATTCGCGGCCGTCGTCCGCGCGCTTGCTCAAATATTCGCGCGTCTCTTCTCCCGATTTCGGCGCGAACAACACACCGATCAACGCCCCAATACCAACGCCCACCAGGAAAAAACTCACCTTCGAACCCACGTTGTCAGCCATGGTAACCTCCGTAGAAACCGTAGCATAAGGCCACAAACGCCCGCAATAGGCCCTAACCGCTATCCGGCGATATACCGGTTATCCGGCCCTCCCCTCTTTCTCATAATGCTCCACAATCTTTTCCGCGCTTTTCCGTGTCACGATTCGACTTAGTTCCTCAATACCCGCCCTCCGCAGGTTCGCGATACTCCCGTACCTTTGCAATAATTTCTGCGACGTGCGCGGCCCAATCCCTGGAATGTCCAGCAGTGCGGTGTGCGTCTGGCGCGCCGCCCGTCTTTGCCGGTGGAATGTGACCGCAAACCGGTGGGTCTCGTCGCGGATCTGCTGGATCAGGTGCAGCACCGGCGAGTGCCGCTCCAGCACGTACGGCTCATGCTCCTGCCCCAATACGTAGAGAATTTCTTCCTTTTTGGCGATGCTGGCCATCGGCTGATTGATGATCTGCAGGTCATCCAGCGCCTTGGCCGCGGCATGCAATTGTCCCAATCCGCCGTCAATCAAGATCAGGCCCGGCATCGGCTTTTGCTCTTCCTGCAGCCGCTTGTATCTGCGTGTCACCGTTTCATACATACTGGCAAAATCGTCGTTCTCGCTGCGCGCCCGTCCTGCGGGTGCGGCATCTCCGCGAATGATAAATTTCCGGTAATCCGATTTCTTCATCCTGCCGTTTTCCCACACCACCATGGACGCCACCGTATCCGTCCCCTGGATGTGCGAAATGTCGAAGCTCTCAATGCGCTTCGGCTCTTCCGGCAAATTCAACGCGTTCTGCAGCGCTTCGCCAATCGCCTTGGACGTCGGTTTCATCACCCGGAAGCGTTGTTCGAACGAGTGCTTCGCGTTGTTCTCCACCAGCTCCAGAATGGCCGCCTTGCTTCCCCGCTGCGGTGTGAATATCTCCACGCTATGCCCGGCGCGCTCGCTGAATATCTCTTCCAACAACCCGCACTCTTCGAAATCGATCGGCACATGAATCTTCTTCGGCAGGTACTCGGCGTCCAGATAAAGCTGCTTCAGCAACGACGCCACGAAATCGTGCGGCTCAAACGCTTCCAGTTCTTCCCAATAAAATTCCCGCCGGTCCACAATGCGGCCACCGCGCAAGTGAAACACGTTCGCCGCCACCAGCGGTGGTTCCGCGTAGTAACCAATCACATCGGTATCATCGCCCTGAGCCGCCGCAATCCTCTGCCGCTCCTCGATATCTTCCATCGTGCGCAGCAAGTCGCGGTACGACGCGGCTTCCTCGAATCGCTCCTGCTCTGCCGCCGTTATCATGCGCGCTTCGATGCTCTTCATAAGGTCGTGCCGCCGCCCCTCCAGGAACATGCGCACATCGCGCACCGCTTCGGCATAGCGTTCGTCGGTGGTCAACCCTTGCACGCACGGCCCCAGGCACCGTTTGATGTAGAACTGCAGGCAGGGTCGCGGGTGCGTCTTTGTCAAATCCACGAAACACGACGGCACCAGAAATCGTTTGTGGATGAAGTGAATAATCCGCCGCGCCAGTCCCGCCGGGAAATATGGCCCAAAATACAGCGCGCCATCCTTTTTCACTTTTCGGGTGAAGTACACCCGCGGGTATTTTTCCCCCATGGTCAACTTGATGTACGGATAGGTCTTGTCGTCCCTCAGCATCACGTTGAACTTCGGTTTGTATTGCTTGATCAGGTTGTTTTCGAGCGCCAGCGCTTCCCGCTCGTTATCCACCACGATCGTTTCGATTTCGGCAATCTCTCGCGCCAGCGAACCCGTCTTCGCATCCACCCAGCGCGATTCCAGGAAGTAAGAGCGCACGCGATTCCGCAGCAAGCGCGCCTTGCCCACATACACGACGGTCCCGCCGGCGTCCTTGAACAAGTAAACGCCGGGCTTCTCCGGCAACAATGCGGCTTTTTCCCTGGGTTCCATGCGGTTTGCAGTTCGAGCCGTCCGCTCGTCCTTCTATCTTACGGCCACTCTTTATTCGATGCGAATCACGCGATTTCCAGCAAACCGCGGTCCCGGACCGGGGCTTTTACCCGCAACACCTTCGCGGCGCGACTCGTATATACTCTCTGAGGCCGTGCTCCGCGGCTTCACTCCTGCAGAAAAGAGGACTCCTCTTGTGAAACCGATTCACTTCGTCCGCCAGGCCTCCGCCCTTTTGCTGGCTTCGGCGCTGCTCTGCCCATTCATCCCCGCGGATGAAGGCATGTGGACTTTCGATAATCCTCCCCTCAAGCAACTTAAGGAAAAGTATAATTTCACTCCCACGCAGCAGTGGCTCGACCATCTGCGCCTGTCTTCTGTGCGTCTCAACGACGGCGGTTCCGGCTCTTTCGTCAGCGCGCATGGCCTGCTGCTCACCAATCATCACGTCGCCCTTGGCCAGCTCCAGAAAAACTCCAGTGCCGAACATGACTATGTCCGCGACGGCTTCTACGCCGCCACCCCCGAAGAAGAAATGAAGTCTCCCGACCTCGAAGTCAACGTTTTGATCTCCATGGAAAATGTCACCGACCGCGTGAACGCCGCCACCAAGGAGGCCAAGACTCCCGAGGAAGAATTCACCAAGCGCCGGGCAGTGATCGCGGCAATCGAAAAGGAAAGCACGGACAAGACCGGTCTCCGCTCCGACGTCATCACGCTGTATTCCGGCGGCGAATACTGGCTGTATCGCTACAAGAAATACACCGACGTGCGCCTGGTCTTTGCCGTCGAGCAGCAGACCGCCTTCTACGGCGGCGACCCGGACAACTTCACTTACCCGCGCTACGACCTCGACATGGCCCTCTTCCGCGTCTATGAAAATGGCAAGCCCATCGACAGCAAGGACTACCTCAAGTGGAATCCGCAAGGCGCCGGCGATGGCGACCTCGTCTTCGTCTCCGGCAATCCCGGCGGCACGGAACGTCTGGTTACCTACGCCTATCTTCAGAATCTTCGCGACAACGTTTTCCCGTACATCGTCACATTTCTGAAAAGCCGCATCGCCACTCTCAAAGACTATTCCGCGCGCGGTCCGGAGCAAGCCCGCCAAGCCGCCACGATGATCTTCGGCTTGGAAAACAGCCGAAAGGTCTTCGAAGGCCGCCGCGATGGTCTCCAAGACAAGAACCTCATGGACAAGAAGCACCAGGAGGACCAAGACTTCCGCAGCAAGGTCGACGCCAATCCTGAATGGAAAAAAGAATATGGCGGCGCGTGGACCATGGAAGAAGAAGCCCTGGCAAAAGAACGGCCGCGCATCAAGCAGCAGTTCTTCCGCAACACGGATTCCCAACTCTCCGCGCTGGCGGTCCAGATCGTCACCTACGTCGCGGAAATCAAAAAGCCCGATGGCGACCGTCTCCCTGGCTTCCACGACTCTCAACTCGATTCGCTGAAGCTCCGGCTGTTTTCCCCCGCGCCCATTTATCCCGAGATGGAAATCGCCCGGATGACCGCCGCGCTCGACCTCGACGTGAAAGAACTCGGACCTGATGATGTTTTCCTCAAAGCTGTTCTCGACGGGCGCACTCCCAAGGACGCGGCCAACTACCTCATCAGCAACACCAAGGTCGGCGACCCCGCTTTCCGCAAAGCGCTCGCCGAAGGCGGCCAATCCGCCGTCGACGCCTCTACCGATCCCATGATCATGATGGCCCGCCGCATCGATCCCATTCGCCGCGAGCAAATCAAATGGTTCGAAGACAATGTGCAAAGCGTGGAACAGCGCTCTGGCGAGCTCCTAGGCAAAGCGCGCTTCGCCGTCTATGGCAAAAATACCTATCCCGACGCCACCTTTACCCTGCGTCTTTCCTATGGCCAAGTCCTCGGCTATCCCATGAACGGCACCATCGCGCCTTACAAAACCACCATGTATGGCCTCTACGATCGCGCTGCCAGCTTCAACAACAAAGTGCCCTTCGATCTGCCGAAGCGCTGGGCCGATGGTCGCGATAAACTCGACCTTGCCACACCCTTCAACTTTGTCACCACCAACGACATCATTGGCGGTAATTCCGGTTCGCCGGTCGTGGACCGCAACGGCGAGATCGTCGGCCTCATTTTCGACGGCAACATCGAATCCCTCGTCGGCGATTTCGTTTACGACTCTTACCAAAATCGCGCCGTCGCCGTGCATACCGCGGCCATGACCGAAGCGATGAAGAAGCTCTACGGCGCCCAAAAGCTGGTGGATGAGCTGCTCGGGAACTAAACTCCGGGCAACTCATCGCTTATCATTTAGAATCGGACCGAAGAGGAGGATTTTTCGTTGATCCGGCGCAGCCTCGCTTTGTCTGTTTTTTTGCTCGCGATGGCCTTTGGCTATCTGCCTGCCCCCGGACTCGCCCAGAATCCTCCTTCTCCTCCTCCCAATCCTCCGGCGCAACCTCCTCCTCCCAAACCCAACACCGATTCCGCTATTCAATCCGCCCCGGACCAGCCCAAATGGGATCCGTTGCGCGCCGATAAAGACGTGCAAGTTGGCAAATACTATATGGATAAAGGCGACTACGACGCTGCCATCGACCGGTTTATGGACGCCACCGATTCCAAACCGGGCTTCGCCATTCCTTTTCGCTATTTAGGGGAGTGCTACGAGAAAAAGGGCCAGAAAAAGCCCGCCGTCAAAGCCTACCAGCGCTATCTCGATCTCTATCCCAAAGCCGAAGACGGCGACAAGATCCGCAAAAAAATCGAAAAGCTCCACAAAGAAATCGATAAACAAAAAGCTTCCGGCCTGTAGCACAGGCTTCAGCCTGTGATCTTTGGAGTACTGCAGGCTTGCTGCCGCTTTCACGGCGCAGCCCACACCGCTCGCTGTGCGCGGGAAAAGAGCTGTCATCCTGAGGCCCGCCTTTGGCCGAAGGATCTCAACCGGTCCGTCCGCCCTGGTGCCCCAGGTTCGCTTTACGTACCTGGGTCTTGGGTTCTCCCGCCCGACCACTCCCAAACGCCCTTCTACCGCGCTAACCCATCCAGAAACTTCCGCGCCACTGTAAAATGTGCAAACCGCTTTTCTTCCGCGCGAAACTCCGGCGAGTGCGATAGCAGCGAGCAACCCGACCTTCTCGTCGGGTGCTTCACGTGCAGCATCTCGTGATACAGCACATACTCCACCACAAATTGTGGAATTCCCGGCCGGTCCATCCGCCGGTTCAACACAATTTGGTTCGGTCCCGGGTCATAGCAGCCAAACTGCCGCCGCCAACTTCGCGTGCTCCATCCAATATGCGGCCGCTCCAGTTTGCCTTCGAAATACTGCTGGTTCAGCCGATCGAACAAAAACGCCAAATCGTGATGCCGTCCCTGCGCCAAGGTCGGCACGCGCCGCACCCGCCGGCTGCGCATGTGATTGATTCGCCCGCGCACGCGGTCGGACCGCGCATACTCCAAATAATGCTGCACCAGCGCCCGCGGCGCTCTCCGCCGGTACAACCGCGAGAGGATCAGCGCCCCCGCGCCTTCCAACACTTCCGCCGGCGCCCGCTTCAGCAAATCCGAAAACCGTACGAGCACCCGCTCTTCGCGCCGGCGAATGGTCAGCACCAGGCTGCTGTACGGATAAAACTCTACTTCAAAATGCGGCGGACGCCCGTGGCAGCCCAGCCGTGTGAATAGCCGTTGCATCAACGCTTCGCCGCCGGGCACTTGCGTGGGATTGCGCCGCCGCCTCAATTCTTCCGCCTCACCGGTGGCGGCGCGGCCTTGGACTTAGCTTTCTCCGCCTCGTTCAACGCGTCCTGCGTTCCTTCGATCGCGTCGTCCAAATTATCTTTATATATTGCCACTTCCTGTCCTTGGCTTTGCAGTTTCTGCAGCACCGTCAGAAACTCCTTCGCCTTCGTGGACATCAGGTCGATAGCCTCCCGGATATTCTCCTGCTTTTCCAGCGAAAGCTGGATCTGATCCGCGGCATCATCCACGCATCCGCCGTACGAATTCATCAAATAGTTCAGCATTTCCCGGTGTTTATTGGGCGACGGATGTTCCAATTCGTATTGGAATTTCTTCAGGCGGTCCTCCGCAAACGTCAGGAACAACTTGACGCGCTCATTCGGGGTCTCCGCATCCCGGATCTTATCCGCCTCCAGATCCGACAAATAATCCTTCTCCGGCCGCTGCGCCCGCGCGGGCCAAGCCGTCAACAGCCAGGCGCCGGCCATCACCAGCAAACTACCCGCCAGAAAATTCCTTCGCCCTCTCATGGTTTCGCCTCCGGCGTCGGCGGCACTTTCACCGGCTCGGGAGTCCGCTTCGGGAACAGCAGCCGAATCAACTCATCGTCCATATCCAGAATGTCCTTATGTACGATTTCCAGCGGAGGATGCACCTCCGGCGGAGCGATCACCAAGGTGTCTTCCACTTCGCGAATGCCCAACCGCGTCTGCAATTCCAGCCGCCGGTAATCGCCGGAATGCTTGTCCGCATCGGGCTCCTGCTTTCTAAGAAGGTCGAAGCACGCCCGCACGTTGTCCCGGTACTTTTCGAACGTAAATCCCACCGTATTGAAATCACCGGAGGCACTGGCCTTCCGCGTCGCTTCAAATTGCGCCTCGGCCAGTCTCTCCAGCGATTTGATCTTGCCGCCGGCGTGGGTCTCCTTGTCGAAATTCTTCTGCAAATCCGCAACCTTGTCGACCCCCAAGCCCGCTCCACAGGTCAGCAGCATCACCCACAATGCCGCCCATACGCCCCCGCTGCCAGCCCAGGTCCTACTTCTTTTTATCCGCCATCTTTTCCAGTACATGAATCCGCTGATTCGCCTGCCACACTTGATCCGGGTTCTTGTTGTCGTCCAGTTCCAAAAATTTGCGATACGCTTCCAGGGCCGGCTGAACCTGAACGAGTTTATCGTAACAAAGCGCCCGGATAAACCATGCCCCCGCTCCCGGTGTTTCCGCCTTCGCTATCACGTCCAGCGTCGCCAGGGCTGCCGGGCAATTTCCGCCCAAGTAGTAAGTCGAACTCAGGTCTTTCCAGTACGTCAGATTGGTTCGGTCCAGTTGCAGTGCGGCCTTCAACTCTTTTTCGGCGTCCGCGAAATCGCGCATTTGTAGATAGGTCCGGCCCAAGCCGCCGTGCAGTGGCGCATCGTTTGGCGCCAGCGCAATCGCTTGCTTCAGCGTAACCACCGCCGCGTCCAGTTTCTTTTGTCCGATCTCGATGTCCGCTTGCAATTTCAGCGATTCCAAGCTCGGTTGCCCGTTATTAGCCTTGGTCATTTCCGCCAGCGCTGCGTCGAACTGTTGCTGCTCCACCAGGAAATGCACCAGCCTCTCGCGGGCGCCGCTATCTTGCGGACGTACCGCCAAATAATCGCGATAGGCATTCGCCGCTTCCGGCTTCTTCTGCTCATCCAGGCTCAGCGCCAATCCCTGCAGCGCTTCCGGCGATTTCGGATCGATTCCCAGCGCTGCGCGGAATTTTTTTTCCGCATCCGCTGCCCGGTTGTGTTTCAGGTAGATGCGCCCCAATTCCGTTAGCGCATCTTCATCCTTCGGATCCAATCGTGCCGCTCCTTCGAACGACTCCGCTGCGCCCTGCCAATCCCCCGTCCGCTCCTCCGCCAGACCTAGCAAATACCGCGGCCGGCTTTGCGACGGCAACAACTCCACCGCCTTCCGCAACGGCTCCGCCGCCGCGCCCGGATCTTTTTCGAGCAGCAAAATTCCCAGATTCAACTGCGCTTCCGTCATTTTCGGATCCAGCGCCACCGCCTTCTCATATTCCGCCCGTGCCGGCTCGGTCTGCTTCAGTGCCGTGTAGGCGTACCCCAGTTGAAAGTGAGCCCACGCCACATCCGGCTTTTCGGCAAGGAATTTCTGTAGCAGTGGAATGGCTGCGTTGTAGTCGTTTTTATCCAGCGCGGCCTGCGCTTCATCCAGCAGGTCGTTCAACGGATTCCGCAGCTTTTGCGTGGAACTTTGCGAGTTTTTCGCCGGCGCGCTTTGTTGTGCCCCGAGTGGCAGCGCCACCAAACAAAACAGACACAGCGCCAGCATTCCCGCAACACACCGCGCGCGTCTCAACTTTCGTTCGATGGCCGTTTTCCCTCTGGTGCTTTATTTCCGTTCTTCTTCCCTTGCCCGTTTCCATTTCCCAGCACGCGCACCAAATATTTTCCCGTGTGCGACTGCCCATTGCGCGCCACTTGTTCCGGTGTGCCTGTCGCTATGATTTTACCGCCTTCTTCCCCGCCCTCCGGCCCCAAATCGATTACCCAATCCGCGGATTTGATTACGTCCAGATTGTGTTCGATCACCAGCAGCGAAGCTCCCGACTCCAGCAACTTCCGAAACGCCGCCAGCAGCTTGGCGATATCGTCGAAATGCAAACCCGTCGTCGGCTCATCCAAAATATAAAGGATGCCCTTATTTTCCGTGCGCGTCAGGTGCGACGCCAATTTCAATCGTTGCGCCTCCCCGCCCGACAGCGTCGTCGCCGACTGCCCCAGCCGCAAATACCCCAGTCCAATCTCGTTCAGCACCCGCAGCTTCGAGGTCACCTTCGGCACATTTACGAAAAACGCCAGCGCCTCCCGCACGGTCATTTCCAACACTTCGTGAACATTCTTCCCGTGATACCGCACATCCAACACGCTGCTTTTGAATCGCTGCCCCCGGCACTCCTCGCAAATCAATTCCACGTCCGCCAGGAACTGCATCTCCACCGTCACGGTGCCGTCGCCCTGACAGGTCTCGCACCGTCCCCCCGGCACATTGAACGAAAAATGCCCCGCCGCAAATCCACGCCGTTTCGCATCCGGCGTTTCCGCGAATATTTCACGGATCGCGTCGAACGCCTTCATGTACGTCGCCGGATTCGACCGCGGCGTCCGGCCAATCGGCGATTGATCCACAATCACCACGTCCGTGACGTTCTCGTCGCCCTCCAGCCGGTCGCAAAACTCTTTGATGCTTCCGCCATTTCGTTTCGCTGCCAGCGCCCGGTACAACACGTTATGCACTAGCGTCGATTTTCCCGAACCGCTCACGCCCGTAATCACCGTCAGCGTACCCAGCGGCAACATCAAATCCAGGTTCTTCAGGTTGTGCAGCGTCGCGCCATACAGGCGCAAGAATTTCCCAGTCGGTTTGTGCCGGTTTGCTGGCACCGGAATCTTCGTTTCCCCGCTCAAATACCGCCCAGTGATCGATTTCGTGTCCGTCAGAATCTCGTCGTACGTGCCCGAGAACAGCAGCTTCCCGCCCAGTTCCCCCGCGCCCGGACCCAAATCCAGCACCCGGTCGGCCGCCTCGATGGTGTCTGGGTCGTGTTCCACGACCAGCACGGTATTCCCCAGATCGCGCAGCGATTTCAGTATGTCGATCAGCCTCTGCGTATCCCGCGGGTGCAATCCAATCGACGGCTCATCCAACACGTACAGCGCTCCCACCAAATGCGACCCCAGCGATGTCGCCAACTGAATCCGCTGCGATTCCCCGCCCGACAACGTCGACGTCAGCCGGTCCAGCGTCAAATAATCCAATCCTACTTCATCCAGAAATTGCAGCCGCGTGCGAATCTCTTGCAGAATCTTGTCCGCCACTTTCGCCTGGCTCTCGGTCAGCTTCAATTCCCCGAAGAACCTCCGCGCCTCTTTCACCGTCAACTTGCACAAGTCGGTGATCGATTTGCCGGTAATCCGCACTGCGCGCGCTTCCGCCCGCAGCCGCGTTCCTCCGCATTCCGGACACGTGGCATAACCACGGTAACGGCTCAAAAACACCCGGACATGCAGCTTGTATTTCTTGCGTTCCAGCCAGTTGAAGAAGCCCTTCACCCCGTCGTACTTGTTTGCCGGATCGCCTTCCAGGATCAAGCGCCGCTGCTCCGCGCTCAAGTGCCGCCACGCCACATTCGTCGGAATCCCTTGGGCCTTCGCCCATTTCCGCGCCTCTTGCATCAACACGCGGTATTTCGGCTTGGTCCACGGCTCGATCGCGCCATCGTCCAGGCTCTTGCTCGCGTCCGGCACCACCAGATTCAAATCGAAGTCGATGGTGTTCCCGAATCCCTGGCAGCGTGGGCATGCCCCATACGGATTATTGAACGAGAACAGCCGCGGCTCCGGCTCCTGGTACAACGTGCCATCGTTCTTGCATTCGAAGCGCTCGTTAAACGTCAGTCGCTCCGCGGGATTTCCCGCCGCGTCCGCCACAAATTCCAGAATCGCTTCCCCGCCGCCTTCGCGGTAGCAAATCTCAATCGAATCCACCAGCCGCGCCCGCGATTCCGCATTCACCGCCAAACGGTCCACCAACACATACACCGGCTTGCTGAAATCCACGTCCAGCAGCGTCTCCGGCGAAGAAAATTCGTGAATTTTTCCCTCTTGATACACGCGGTTGAACCCGCGCTTCTGCAATTCCAGCAATGCCGCCTTCACCGCATCTGTGCCCGGACCGCCCGCCGCTTTTTTCTTCCCCGTTTTCTTCCCCGCGGCAGCCGCCGCCGGCGCCACATTCAGCGTATACAACACATAGAACCTTCGCCCGGGCTTCAGCACCAAAATGCGCGTCGCAATCTCATCCGGCGAATCCCGCCGCACCTCGGCCCCGCACTTGATGCAATAGGTCTGCCCACAGCGCGCAAAAAACAGCCGCAAGTAATCGTAAATTTCCGTGGACGTTGCGACATTCGAACGCGGATTCCGCGTTGAGTTCTTCTGCCGGATCGCCACCGCCGGCGCAATCCCGGAAATTTCGTCCACATCCGGCTTTTCCATGCGCTCCAAAAACTGCCGCGCATACGCCGACAACGATTCCACGTACCGCCGCTGCCCCTCCGCGTACACCGTATCGAAGGCTAGCGACGATTTCCCCGATCCGCTCACGCCCGTAACCACCGTCATAGCGTTATGCGGGATCTCCACCGTTATATTTTTCAGATTGTGTACACGCGCGCCCCGCACCAGCAGCACGTCTTGTTGGGTCGCGTTTGGAGCGATGATTTCGTTCGTAGCCAAGGCCAGCTCAGTCAGCGCGCTCGGCGCACACTGCCTAAACCTTAAATTATAAGGCTCCCCGCCAACTCCGGCAAATCCGCCCTTTTTTGCTTAGATAGAGGCCCTGTTTGCTTGCAGTTGCCCCGTGTCGCCATAGCTTCCACGCGGCAGCGTGATGACCACAATGCACGACACCAACACCAAGACCACCAACACAAAAATGCTTCCTTCCGGGCCGGTGGCTCCTCCGCTCATCAGCGGACTCCCCACCGGATGCGTGGCCAGCAAATGGTGCTGCACCATCAAGCCGCTGTCCGCCACCCCGTATAAGTACGACTGCGCCCAATCCCACGAGGTATGGAAGCCGATGGCCCACCAGAGCGATCCGGTGCGCCACAGGCTCAGGCAAAACACCAAGCTCGCCAGTCCCGCACTTAGCAAGCCGATGGGAGACTCCCCGGCATTCGTTCTGTGCCCCAGCCCGAACAGAATCGACAGCAGCAGCGCCGCCGTCCAAAAACCGAAAGCTTTGTTATGCCCGCTCTTGAACATCCAGGAGTACATCCCCGTAAACCCCCGGCTTAACGTGAAAAGCAGGTAGCCTCGCATCAGATACTCCTCAAGGAAACCCACCATCAGAAAACCTACCAGCCAAATCAGCCCGTAGCGCAGCGCCTCGCCCCCGAACAACAGCCGCTGATCCACTACCAGCAGGCCGCTCTTCCACAGCGTGAACACTAGCAGCGAAAGACACGTCACACCCCAGGCCAAACCACCAAAGAAGTTCGGCACTGCCCGCTTGCCGCCCAAACCGTACACCCCGTTCGGCCGCTTCTCAATCTTCGCCATGATCCACGTGGCCAGCAGCAACACCACGAACGGTAAACCCTCTGCGTACAGCCCGAAGATCGGCGGAATCTCCCCCAGTGCCTGGCCATTCGGCGGCCGAACATGCATCTTGTTCTCAGCCAGCACCAGTCCCCCCAGCAGCGTGCCCAGGATCACCAGGAAGATCAGCAGGCTCCAGCCAGCCCGCAGCCCGTCTGCGCCGATGAAAATCTTGCGAAGCACAGAAGGCCCCGCGGGCACAAGTTGAGCCTCAGGCTGCACAAATCCAGGTTCTCGGGTGGGATCGTTCACAGGCTTCTCCTTGGTATACGGTCTAGATACGGAGTTAGGCCTTCAGATGTTGCATACGTTTGGTGCGGCGTACACCCCGCCCGTTCGGGTCGCGCTCCGTCATTCCAATCCGTTAGGTCTTTCTCTTTTATTCCTGTTCCAGCTTGATGTGCCCGATGCCGCCTTCCACCGTCAGGTGAATCGTGTTCAGCGCCTTCCCATACGCCTCATTTGTGTACTGGTCGTCTTCTTCCTTCAACCCATGCACGTCCACTGATCCCAACCCGCCATGGACCGTGGCCACCACGCCCACATTTTTCGGCAAGCGAATCAGCGCCTCGCCCACTCCGCCGTGAATCTCCGCCTCGAGATCCTTCCCACGCTCGCCCGTTAAATCCACATTGGCTTGCCCCGCGCCGATGTTCAGTTCCAGCCGCGTCAAATCCACATTCGCCAAATTCAAATCGCCACGCCCTGCGCCGACATCCACTTCCAACTCCAGCGGCACTTTATCATTCACCTTCAGCTTCCAGATATTGTCGGAATTGGTCACCAACTGCTTCGCGCTTTCCTGATTGATCGACAGTGTCCCCACGCCATCGGCCACCTCGTAATCCACGGCCGGTGCCACCCACGACGCCCCCTGCGCAAAATCCGCTTCCAGCAACGGCGTCGCTCCGCCCTGGATCTCCAGTTGCCCCGCCGGCATGTGCACGGTCATGCGCACCGCCTTCGCCCCTCCCAATTCCACCACTCGGCTCTCATGCGAACGGTGCCCCGATCCCGCCGATACATGCCACCACTCGTGTTGTTCCAACCCACGGTGATGCCACACCAACAACGACAGAATCAGCAGGAAAACGATCGTCCCTATCGTCGTGCCTACCGGGAACGCCGGCGCATGCTGCGGATCTTTGCTTCTCTGGCCGCGATCCCAGATCATCCCCGCGCCCACCAAGATCAACAGCAGCGGCCAATATTTCCAGATCACCCCCCAAGGCTCAAAATCCGGCATCCACCGCGACAACAGAAATAGCAATCCAATCGCGATCAGCAGCAACGGAAATACCACCGAACTGCGCGGCTTACCATACTCGTCAGGCATGCTTATCCCTTCTCTCCTCTACTACGCATAAAACCTCCCCAATGTTCCACTTGCCTGTCCCTTCGCGGTCATCCTAGGCCCTCTCCTCCCGCCCCGTCAATTCCCTTACCCGCCAGCCCCATGCTACAGTTCGCCTGTAACCGCTCGGTCTGGTTTCCCCTGGCCTCGATAAAACAACCGTCAACCCGAGCGAAGCGAGCGATCTCTTCGATTTCACCGCTGCGCCAAAGAGAGTCTTGGCACCGGGGGTCGGAGCTTCAGCTCCGACATTTCGCAACGGGAATTTTCCGGGGCTTTAGCCCTTGAGGAATTGGTTTCCCGCCGTACAGGAGCACTCCTTCATGCCCCACTTCGACCGCGTCATCTGGGTGGTTCTTGACAGCGTCGGCATCGGCGCCCTTCCCGACGCCGCCGACTACGACGACACCGGCCGCAGCACTCTGGGCCACATCGCCGAGGCGCGCCCCCTGCGTATCCCCAATCTCGTCCAGCTCGGTCTGGCCAATATCGCGCCCCTCAAACATCTTTCCCCGCCCGCCACCCCTCGCGCCTCTTACGGCAAAGGCGCCACCGTTTCTCCCGGCAAAGACACCACCACCGGCCACTGGGAAATGGCCGGCGTTTGGCTCGACCAGGCCTTCCCCGTGTATAAGCACGGCTTTCCTCCCGAGATTATCACTGCCTTTGAAGCGCAGATCGGCCGCAAAACCATTGGCAACAAGCCCGCTTCCGGCACCGAAATTATCAAGGAACTGGGCGAAGAACACGTGCGCACCGGCAAGCCTATCGTCTACACCTCCGGCGACAGCGTCTTCCAGATCGCCGCGCACGAAGACGTCATCCCCATCGCTGAGCTGTACCGCATGTGCGAAATCGCCCGCAAGCTGCTCGACGGCAAGCATCGCGTCGGCCGTGTCATTGCCCGTCCCTTTGCGGGCGCTCCCGGAAATTTCCAACGCACTGCCCGCCGCCACGATTACGCCGTCGATCCCCCAAAACCCATGCTTCTCGACGTGCTCCACGATCGCCACGTCCCTGTCTTCGGCGTCGGCAAAATTCACGACATTTATAATGGCCGTGGCGTCGACGACTACGTCACCACCAAATCTAACCTCGATGGCATGGAAAAACTTTCCGCCGCCGCTCGCGAACGCAAAAACGGCCTGATTTTCTGCAATCTCGTTGATTTCGATATGCTCTACGGCCACCGCAAAGACGTGGAAGGTTTCGCGCGTTCGCTCGAAGAATTCGACGCCGCGCTCACCGATTACCTCCCGCTGCTGACCCCGCGCGACCTTCTTATTCTCACCGCTGACCATGGCTGCGACCCTGACCCCCGCTGGGAAACCACCGACCATTCCCGCGAATACGTCCCTATTCTCGCCTTCACTCCTGCACAATCCCAAGGCGCCAATCTAGGCACGCGTTCGACCCTAGCCGACATGGGCCAAACCATAGCCGACAATTTCTCCGCCTCCATTCCCCACGGCACGTCCTTTCTCCCGCAACTCTGCTAACGTGCTCCGCGCTCTCGGCAATCCCGGTTCACTGGTCCCTGATCTCTGGTCGCTGATCACTGGCCACTGCAACGCACCCCTTGACTATCTACAATTCATGGTGTAGATAATCATAGTATGGGTAAACCAAACGATCTCGTCCAAGGCACGCTCGATCTTCTTATTCTTAAAACCATCGCCCTCGAGCCCAAACACGGCTGGGCCATCGCCAAGCGCATCCAACAAATTTCCCAACAGGTCCTGCAAGTTCAGCAAGGCTCGCTCTACCCTGCACTCAATCGCCTGGAACGCAAGGGTTGGATCAAGGCCAAGTGGGGCGAGACGGAAACCGGCCGGCAAGCCAAGTTTTATTCGCTGACCGCCGCCGGCCGCACGCAGTTGCAAAAGGAAGCCGCCAACTGGAGCCGCCTTTCAGCAGCCATAAATCTTGTGGTCGAAACCTCGTAGGAGTGTGGCCATGACGCCAATCCAAACCTTCTGGCTACGATTGCAACATCTCTTCTTGCGCAACCGCTTTTCCCGCGAACTCGACAAGGAGATGCAGTTTCACCTCGATCAGCAAATCGCCGAAAATCTTGCCGCCGGCATGACTCCCGAAGAGGCTCGCCGCTCTGCCCTTCGCACCTTCGGCAACGGCACCAGCGCGAAAGAAAATGCCTGGGAAGCTTGGGGCTGGAGTTGGCTGGAACAAATCATCCAGGACGTGCGCTACGGTCTGCGCCAACTGCGCAAAACCCCCGGCTTCACTGCCACCGCCGTACTTACGCTCGCCCTCGGCATTGGTGCCAATGCCGCCATCTTCACTCTCGTCCATGCCGTCATTCTCAACAATTTGCCGGTCAGCGATCCTAAGACACTGGTGCGCCTCGGCGACAATAACGATTGCTGCGTCAACGGCGGCCCCATCGAGAACGGCGATTACTCCCTATTTCCTACCGCTAGCTACGAACTGCTGAAAAAGAACGTCCCCGAATTTCAGGAACTCGCCGCCATCCAAGCGGGCTTTGAATATCGTCCCGTGATTGCCCGCCGGGATGGCACCCAAGAGGCCGCGCGCTCCGTCATCGGCGAGTTCGTTTCCGGCAACTACTTCCGAACCTTCGGACTGCGTCCCGCAGCTGGCCGCTTCTTTTCCGATGAAGACGACCGCAAAGGCGCGCCGATGGTGGCGGTGATGAGTTACGACACCTGGAAGAACGCTTACGCGGCAGATCCCGCCGTCGTCGGCAGCACTTTCTGGATTAACACCAAGGCCGTTACCGTTGCTGGCATTGCTCCCCCCAGATTCTTCGGCGATCGCCTGTCCAGCACACCTCCCGATTTCTATCTGCCGATTCAAACCATGCCCGTTTTGGCCGACGTTCCCTACGTCGATGATTCCAACACGCGCTGGCTGTATATGATCGGCCGCATAAAGCCTGGTGTGAACCTCACCGTGCTGCAAGAAAAGGTCAGCGCCCTCGTCAAGCAGTCTGTGGCGAATAGCCGCGCCTATTCTCAAGAAAACACCAAGAAATTTCTCGACCGTATCCATGTCGTTCTTACGCCCGGCGGTGCCGGCATCCAGAGCCTTCGCGATCAGTACGAATCCAATTTGAAGTTGCTCCTGGTCGCTTCCGGCCTGGTCCTGCTGATCGCCTGCGCCAATATTGCCAATCTTTTGCTGGTCCGCGGCATGCAGCGCAAAGTGGAATTGTCCGTGCGCACCGCCTTAGGCGCGGCCCGCGGCAGAATCGTGCGCCAGTTGTTGACCGAAAGCGTGGTGCTCTCGGTCTTGGGAGGGATTGCCGGTCTGCTGGTCGCCTATCTCGGCACCCACCTGCTGCTCGATTTGGCGTTTCCCGGCGTGCAGAACGTCCCCATTGATGCGCGCCCGTCTCCGATGGTGCTCAGCTTTACGTGCGCACTGGTGCTGCTGACTGGCATCTTGTTCGGGATCGCCCCGGCGTGGATGGCGGCCAAAACAGATCCCGCGGATGCGCTGCGTTCCGGCGGCCGCGGTACAACCAGCGGCGCTTCTCTCTTGCAGCGCGGACTGGTGGTGGTGCAGGCGGCCCTGTCGCTGATCTTGCTCGTGGGCGCTGGGCTCTTTTCGCAAAGCCTGCACAAACTGGAAAACAAAGATCTCAAACTCGACGCCGCCAACCGCTACATCGTCCACATCAATCCGCAAGCGGCCGGCTATAGTCAGACGCAACTCGAGGCGCTGTATCGCACCATCGAACAACGCTTTCACGCGCTGCCTGGGGTCACAAAAGTGGGTCTGAGTACCTACACCCCGATGGAAGACAACAATTGGGGCAACGGCGTTCAAATTCAGGGTCAGCCCGATACCAATTCCGGCGCCTCTCTCGTGAAAATCAGTCCCGAATATTTCGATTCCGTGGGCACCAAAGTCCTCATGGGGCGCTCCATTGGCCCGCAAGACACGCTCACTTCGCCAGCCGTCGCAGTCGTGAATGAAGAATTTGTGAAAGGATTCTTCCCCAAAGGCGAGAATCCCATTGGCCGCCACTTTGGCTCCCCGGGGCCGCAGTCCAGCGGTGACTATGAAATTGTGGGCGTGGTGAACGACACCGCCTACACCAGCGCCCGCTGGGCCAATCACCGCATGTATTTCCCCGCGTTGCTCCAGCGTCCGCCCAGCGAGAAGAGCCCCATCGAGACCGACGAATCGTTGTATGCCGGCGCCATCGTTCTCCAGACGAGCGCGCCCGTGAGCAACATGGAACAACTAGCCCGTGAAACGCTCGCGCAAATCAATCCCAATCTCGCGGTGGTGAAGTTTCAAACCTTCTCGGACCAGATCGCCGATCGCTTTAACGATGACCGCCTGATCGCCCGCCTCACGGCTCTCTTTGGCGTCTTAGCCCTGCTGCTCGCCACCATTGGCTTGTACGGCGTCAC
>Ga0335072_10004608_pt1 | contig 20405 bp, 11 predicted proteins | sample Lox_Sample_21_FD_206725 | JGI IMG/M metagenome (GOLD analysis project Ga0335072, IMG submission 206725) | Soil microbial communities from Loxahatchee National Wildlife Refuge, Florida, United States - Lox_Sample_2.1 | ecosystem: Environmental > Terrestrial > Soil > Wetlands | place: USA...
CAGGTCTCCAAGAACCGGATCGGCCCTCTGAACCATGAGGCCGAGGTCCTCGACAACTTGACCGCCTATCAGGACTCGGTGGGCATCTTCATGGACAAGACGTGTCAACATCTTGACGACGTATCCGGTGATGTCACCGTCATAGACATCAGCCTTCCGAAAGCATGGCGGTACGTGTTCGGAGAATAGTGCTTCGAGAGGGGACGTCATCGGCCTATGCCTCGGGGGGAGCCGCCAGTTTCCGAGTCACGAGGCGAACCTCACCTTGCTCCAGGGCGTTGTCGAACCGTACAATAGACCGGAGGCTGCGTTGCGTTTCTATATCGAACGAGTGGTAAAAGCTTGGGTATAAACGCAAGTGATAGTAATCGATCGGGTTCATGTAAAGCTCGGTGACTTCACGGCTCTGGAGCGCGACCTTACCGAAGGCATCGGCAATCTTAGGGAGAAGAAGTACTTTTGACTTGACCTTGATCTTCATGAGTGAAACTCCTTTGATAGGTAATACTGATCCGGAGGAGTTTCCTGAAAAAGAAAAGCCCGGCTTGTGACCGGGCCATCCTTTCGTGTTGAGGGAACCAGGCACGGCCTGGGTGGCTGTTTAGGCAGCCATCGCGAGGCCGACCGTTCCGGCGTTAACCGGGCGCATTGCCGGAAACGCGAGGACCTTGGCCTTACGAGCGAAGCTGACAACGGTGTTGGCAGTTTTCGTCTATGTGTCCCTTCACGCAGGCCACACCACTCGGCTCGTCCGCTGGTCGCCGTCTGATCCCGTCGAAACCATGACACCCCCGTAATGTACTGCGATTGCGGGTTTGTTTTGGTGGAGATGCCGGGAGTCGAACCCGGGTCCGAAATCACCTTTGACAGTCAGTCTTTTCACGAGCGTTACTACACCCCTTGCGGGGCAAGCTTTTACAGAACCGCTAACCGTTTCGTCCCAGAGTTTGAACAACGTGCCGATTGAAGAAACGATTTGCATAAACAGCGCCGCACGGATCGGGTTTGACTGGGGCACTGGCGACCGAGGTCCGTTCATCCCTTCGTCTTATGGCCTCACACGATCAACCGGCCAGCTTAAAAACTCAAACACTACGGCTACTCCCTCCTACACCGGTCGCCTGGTCTCTAACGACTCCCCGTAGTGTTCAACCATCCGCTTCAAGTCGAGTTAGGCGGATGGTGCTCTGTCATATATCGCACCCGGGCAGATGTACCTGACTGGACAGCAGCGGAACCAGCCGGGCGTCGTCGCCGAACGCCCCATCTACCCGAGTGCTCCTTGCGGCGTACTAGGTGCTCCATTCCGAGGCTTTTCGGGGAATCTACGTCCTGATTTCTTACTCACCAGGGGTCGTCCCTTGAGATACAGCCTCCACGCCGTCGCCGCAAACCCGCTATTGTCCTTCGGTTCCGCTTGCGCGGGCCAGCACCCTCACCTTCGCTCCCTCTCGGGAAACTTGTTGGGTTAATTGTTCACCACAATAGATAGTACGAACTCCCAGGGTCCGCCCAAATTATTGCCCGGAAATTTTTCCATCATCCCCGACGAACAGATCAAACTCGCCGAACGCGTGCGCGGCGGCGGTCAGCTTCTCCGCGACATCCCGCACCCAGTGACCATCCTTGAACCCAGCGCCATGCCGGTTGCGGGTGAGCCAGAAGTCGTGGCCGCCTGCCTGCTCCGGATCGTACCCCTGATAGGTGAGGTTTTCGGCGACCAGGAGATCGCCTACTTGAGACTCAAACCGCTCGCAGTCCTCGATCATCCGCCGCATCGTCTCGGCGTCGAAGTCCCGGATCGAGTAATCCTTGTCGAGAGGCCGTCCTTCGTCGTCGGTCGATGAAAATAACGCCGCCTCGAAGTACGCACGGCGGAACGTGTTTCGCATCACCTGCTCGATGGGTGTTGCGCTTTCGGCGACCGAGGCTTCTTTCTTCTCGGGCTCGGGCTCCGGTTCAGATTCCGGCCCGGTCTCGATCGGCCCGGAGAAATCCTCGGGAACCGCCAGATTAGCGACCGCATCCACATCGATGAACGCGTGGCCGTCCTTGTCCTCGGTCCAATCGATCTTGGCCCGCGTCCGCATGGAATCAAACAGCGTCTTCAGGCTCTCACTGCCCATACCCTTAATCGAGGGCTCGAAGTCGGGGAACTTGTTCACCAAGGCGCTGAAGAACGCTTCCTTCGCCCAAGAGTCCCATGCGGTCGTAATGTCGTCTTCCTCAACGCCGCCCGGCTGCTTTTCTTCGGGCTCGGGGTAACCCTGGAACTCGTCGAACTCGATGAGCATGTCTTCGGTGATCACGTTCAACCGGATCGCCACGGCGAAGCTGTTATGCGGCCCGGCCACCGGGTAAATTCCCGGCGCGTCCTCGTACCAGATCATAAAGCGACGGTAGTTCTCTCCTTGCACGGATTCCGGCGTAAATTCGGAGCCGGACAAGAGACTCGGAACGTAATAGACATGGGGAGTGATCGGGCCGCTCAGGGGAAGCAGGTCGCGAAAATGCGTGGGCACCTCGGCTTCCGACGTAAACAGTTCGCTCCGGTGCTCGCGGGCGTAGTCGAGGACGCGCGGGTCCAGGCCGTCACCATCCGGCTCGGGAGGAGGTGCGGCGGCCTCTTCGTCGGGGGCGGCCAACTTGAGCCCGGCATATCTCTTGTCGAGTGCCATATCGTCTGCTCCGAGGCGAGAAGCCTCTAAAGAGAAAGCGGTAGATGCTTTCCTCGGTTCGCCTTCGGTTCTATCTATTCGGTATCCGCCGCCAGTTCATCCCACAACCGCTCGTACTCCGCCTTGACCTTGGGATTCAAGGTAAATTCACGGGGGATACGATTAGCCTTAATAAGCTCAACGACATCCGCCGCGTCCTTCAAGCGAGAGCCGGGATTTCCAAGATAACTTGACAGTTTGATCTCGATCAGAGTCTTCAAGTCAGCGATGTTTGGAGTGCGGGTCACTTCGGTAGGTATCGGAAGCAAAAGAGGGCCTTTTCCCACAGCGCCTCCGCCAGGTAGTAGATCGACTTCAAATTTAGTCTGGCGGTCCGTAACCGTCATAGAAGACCCGGGATTCTCACGGAATCCACTGATAGAGAGGATTCCCCGCGCCTCGGAGACATCGGGGACAACAAGATCCACATCCTGTGTGAATCGAGGGTAGCCGTTCTCCTGAACAGCATAACCACCCACTACAAGGGAAGGGATGTCACGCTCCGCGAGGGCGGATACCGCCCTCTGTAGGGTTTTTTCCAGATCGGAAGAGCCCGAGCCCCGGCGAAGGAACGCGGCAGCCTCGTGATGGCTTCGATGACGTGCTACCGGCTGCATAAGTTTGGATCTGATCATCTTCCTTCCTCACTTATACACTGGCGCATCCGAGGCGGTTCAGTGAAGATCGTACGCCAGTCAGGGGAGTTCCGGATCTTCGATGAATCCAAAGTCGTCTTCCGGCTCATCCCACCAGTCGGGCTGATCGAATAGCGGAATAAAACCGTCGAACTGAAGCCAAAAGCCGTGGCGCGGGTCGTTACCAGTAGCGACCAAAGTCACAGTTGCCTGTTTTATTGACCTCAGCGGCAGCTTCCACCATTCCTTGACCCAAAGGTCGTATGAATCAAGCGGCCTCGACCGCATCTGATTCCACACGGTGGGGTGGCCGACCTGGGGCGCTAGAAACTCATTGAACTGGGAGGTAGGGGGAAGGGCTGAACCGATCGCGCCGAGGAGCGGCAGTAGGACCTGGTCGCCAACCAGGACCGTGCACGCGCGAAAGGCGTCCCGCTGTTGGTAGAAGTGTACGTGCTTCACCACCAGAATCGGGCGGAAGCCCATCCCTTCGTTCAATGCGAGTACGCGTCCACCCATCAGCGGTTCCTATCCCATTTGCTGTCAAAAACTAAAGCTGCAAGATCCAGCCGATGCCCATGTTAACGCTAGGAGGAAGCAAAAATGGGGGCACGGTCAAGTAATTGATCAGTAGGACTGTGTTGTCCGCAGGCGACGCCGGATTGAAGAAGGGCGCGGTCAGCATGTTCGTCGGGCCGCCGTTGGCTGTCAGGGTAGTTCCTCCACCGATCAGGCCCATCTCCCGGATCGGAACCGAGATCCCGTCCGTCGTCGCGTTCAGGATCGTCAAGAACTGCAGCGAAGTGGTAAGGCTCGCTGTCGGGTTGCCGTTCGAGTCCAGGTAGGTGACGGAGGTAAGCTGCTTGCGCTTGATCTCGGAAACCATCGCCGTCTGAGTCGAGGTCGGGGCTGGCTGGTTATTGGCCGACCATCCCTGGGCACCTGTACCGCCCTGGCCGACCGACAGACCCCATACTCCCGCCAGAGGCTCAGTGTTGCTGGCCAGGAGCCGCCCAAAGAGGTAACTTACGGAATTACAAATTACGTTCTTCCGTTCAAAAACGATGCGGTCGGGGTGATCGATGTCAAAAACCTTAACGTGGCCCTTCAGGACCGCCTGGCTTCCAATAATCTCAATCATTGAGAGATCCTCTATGATAGAACCTCTAAAGTCGAAGTCGTGACTTTAGCCGTCATATAGCGACGTCGGGCAGCGACACTCATTGCTTTACGTGCCGCCTCGGATTTAGGTTTTCGTAATTTTTCAATAGTCTCTCGTGAGTGTGACTTCCCGACATGCTGAGAAGCGGCTTTCAGTCCTCTTGCCAGCAAGGCTACCCTCCCCTCCGGGGTTGCCACTCGCCGTCTGGCCGCCTCACTCATCGCCCTACGTGCCGCCTCAGATTTGGGCTTTCGCATTTTTGCGATAGTTTCCGGAGACTTCTTTACACCGAGCTTAGACTGCGCTAGTTTTGTAATGGTTTCTGAGGAATACACTCGCCCTTTTAACGACTGACTGAGTCGTTTTCTCGTTTCCTCCGTGACAATTCGCCCTCGATTAGAGGCCGCCGCTCTAGCAATTCGTTCGGGCGTGAATTCTTTGGTATGTGCTAAGCAGTTGTAACCGTCCTCGACAGTGTGGTAGTGACGAATCAGTGCTTCTTCGAGTTTTCTAAGAATTTGTGGTGTACAACGGACAATAACCTCAAAGGTAAATGCACTCTCTCCATACATGTCCCAGGCTCTCTGAAGCTTAGGGAGGGCATTACGCCCATGCCGTAAACCTGCACGATGATCGCGCCAGCGTCGAGCAATATCTAAAGCACTTCCTATGTATAGTTTTCCGTTGACCATGTTTCTAATTTGATAGACACCGGTCACAGAGGTCTCTACATTACTCATGCGTAGACCTCGGATAGGAATCCGACCTTAGCCTTTGGGGGAAGGGCACTGACGGGCAGTGTGGTGCAGGCTTGGCTCACCGTCCAGTCAATGGGACTCCCTAAAAGGCGGATCGTGGAGCCGACTTCCAGCTTGTCATGGCTCCCTACCCAGTAAGTCATAGTCCGTCCATACTCATTTGTTAGCTCCACCTGGCGCATCGGGGGATGGTCAAGAGGGACTAGAGTCAGTTCGGTGATTGGCTTGACCGGACTACCCACATGGGACACTACGGCCACTTCCCGCGCGAGCATCGCCCCCGTCGCCTTACCGTCGTCGCCGATCTCTTCAAGGCGCACGAGATCGCCCACCTTTACATCGGGCAGGTGTGGGGCGCTGAATTCAAAGTTGATCTCGTATAGAAGTGGTCCAAAATAAGCGGACCGGCATTCGAGCACGTAAAAGGACATCCGATTCTTAGCTCCCAAGAGCTAATACCGAATGTCCTTCCACATCCCCAATTAAAGTCGTTTGAGGAGCCGCTGCTCCCAGTTCTTGGCCAGCGGGATCACACCGACGCCCCTGCCGAGGACGTCGTAAACCACCACATAGTGCGGGCGCGGTGCATTCCGAAGGGTGCGGTTCTTGTAAAGCTCGATGATTCGCGCCGGACTGTTCGGGCTCTTGGGATTGAGCTTCGTCAGTTCGATGTGCCGGGTGGTCGGTGTGCGCTTGACGGATTTGGCGGCTGTGATGCTGGCTGGTTCGGAGAAATATTCTCTCACTGTCTGTCGAGCGTCACTGAGACCCACTTCAGACTGAGACACGTCGGACACTCCGGCAGGACGTATCATCTCTTCGTCACTCAACGGAAAGTCGCCCGTAATATCAAATCCGCGTTTACTTACGGGATCTGCAACAAATGCGTGGGTTATTGCTCCTTCATCATTGAAGACACCATATACCGGTAAACCAAACTCCTCATGAAGAGCCTGGGCAAGATCGTAGCAACCCCCTTCAGTGTAATAAGTTTCTGTCGCTACGGGCACCGGTTTAGTGAGATAAGGGAGTCGCGCGGACGCAGTGATACTTTTTGATTCGGGACTGAACTGGCCGTTGTTGCCGATCGCGGACTTCACCTGGTTCGGATGGAACACAATCCAACTGTCGTTCCCAGGGTCCTCGACCACGTTCGTATAGACGATACCGTCGTAGCCCTTCTCACCCAAGAGTTTCAGGGCGTCCCGGTTGTCCCTACATTGCTCGAACTCATCGATGTCAAAGATTCCCTGTTCGAGGAGGGTGAGTCCGATCGCTTCCTCACCCTCCCACGTACGGGCCGACCTTTCATCACCGGAGGAGTCAAAATCGTCCTCCGGCTCGTGGTCCATTGGCTTCCCGTAGTCATCAATTCCTGCTAAATCCGGCAGCCGGAGAGGATTCTGCACGGAGAGGTAGACGGGCATGATGTTGGCTCCCTGACTCCTAGCAGGATTTTTCATCACATGGTCATAAAACTCAGTGAGGTTGCTATGCCGGTCGTTAGCGGCCTGCTGGGTGCCGAAGTGCGTATATGGGCGGAACTCCTCAATGTCGGGGGTCTGCGTAGCGTGATACATCACCTGGGGGCGACCGTGGGCGTCAACCACTTTCGAGTGCCCAAACCAACGCTTGAATTCCGGTGTCTCGGTAACGTCTGTCACTGGCGCTTCCTCAACCGCCGCCGTAATCACCTTCGCATACGTCTGATCGACGAACTCGGGTGGAATCTCGAAGTGGCCCTCGTACATGCGCACATGCGGGTCCAGGTCGGGCATCGTGGCGTCGGATGCGTCCTTGAAGGCGATCGACCGGTAGCACTTGCGGGCGAGATCGAAGATCGTCAGGATTTCGCTGTCCTCATACTTAAGCGAGATCATGAACGCTGCGACCTCGTCAAGCATGGCCTCAAAAGCATCCTCCATGTAGGCGGCCAGGTCCGGGCCTGGGAGGCCGTCGATCGGGAAGGTCAAGGCGAACGCGGAGAAGTTCGGGATGCCGAGATCGAGTAGGACCGTGGCACGGGGGTGCGAGCCTTGGTCGGTCACGATCGTGAGTTCGGCCTCCTTCGGGGATAGGTAGGCGGTCTTCTTCCTCTGCGGTGTGACCGTCGCAAACTTTCCATCTCCAGGATCGCCAAGTACAGTGCTGATGCCGTCCTTTGAATACTCGTCGTAGAATTCAAAGAGGCCATCCCACCACGTCTCCTCCGCTTCATCTGCCGCGTTCCGGCAGCCGAGCGTATGTGTCTCGATCCAGTATCCATCAACAACCTTACTGTCGCCTGCCTGCTCGGGCTTCACGGCGTCGAGCATTTGCTGCGCAACCGCGATAATGGACTGGGGCGGAGGCGCGGAGGCGACCTTCGGAACATATCGCCCACTTTCGGGATTCCACGCCATACCGTCATTTGCTATCTCAACGGGAATCTTCTTAAACTGAGACTTCAGCTTCCGGAGGTCACCTTGCACGCAAATTGATCCGATCTCTCTCAGCGACTGTTGCCATGTCATACCCTCAGCAACGGAGCCTGCGCCCCAGTCGGGCTGGAGATCATAGCCGTGCAGCTTCGAAAGCGGAATGCTGTAGACCACCGGCTGTGGCGAAAGACGGTTTTCCTCGTCATGAGCCGCCGCCTCATATGCGTAGCTCTCCGCATTTTCATAATCCTTTGCCAGGTAGAGCCGGGTCTCTTCTTCCATCTCTTCGGCCCAGGAGGGCTCGCTGGTGCCGTGGTAGAGAATGACTGAGGCGGCGACCTTCGCACCGGAACCGACCTCTCCTCTCGCCACTTCCCATAAATGCTTCAGGTCGGCATCACTGCTAAAATACTTCGCCATTGTCTGACTATAATAGCGCGATTTTGCAAGCGCCGATTGAAGCGGATACACCTTCACCACCCGCGCCTGCGATGGGTCTTCCACCCAAAACTCATTACCAAAGCCACGACTGACCTGATGGTATGCGTTGCGAGGCACCTGGCTCATGTCGATGAGAGCTACATATGGCCGCGATACTCTCTTCTTGCCCTCACGATCGTAGTTATAGTAGGCGTGCCAGTTCTCCAGGTGAGAGGTGATCATCAGCTTCCCAGCGTCCATCGCGCCGTCAGCCATACTGGACATATCGCGCGGGCCTTTGGATAGGTCGATCTGAAAGTCGGGGTTGTCCGTCAGATGCCAGTACTGCCCATGCTTGATGTCGCGGTGAAAATCCTGTGAAAACTCTTCAAACGTCGAACACTTCCGCGCCTCGGCGGCGAGGCCTTCGAGCGCCTTCGGAACACGAGTGATTGAAGAACCGAGGGCCGCCCGCTTGATCACCTTATAATCAGGCCAGGAACCGTCATCCATCACGGAACGGAACTCCACCTTGTAGTCGGCGGCGTCGTACTCCGCCAGAATTTCGGCAAGCTCCTGATCGGACAAACCGGCCTCGGGTTCGCTGAAATCTACCCACAAAGTTTTATTTTTCTTGTCTTTCCGTACCTTGAAGTCGGCGCTCAACGCTTTCTTCTTCTGACCGGCGACACCCAACACCTTCACCGGCCCCACATGTGCGGCCTTTCCGCTCTCCTCGATAATCTGGTCGGCGATCTCGGGCCTCTGCTCCCTAAGAGCCCGCGCCGTCGCCTTCAAAGCATTGAAGAACATCGGACGGCGCATCCGATCATTCGCGATGTCGCGCACGGCCTCATGCTTGTGCGGGAACGAGGGGTCACCGCCGTAGATGGTCCAGAACAGGTCCAGGACCTCGCCGAAGTAATGGTCATTCCCGTTCAGTTCGCCTCCTTCGAGAAGCTCACCGATCGAGTCCTCGTCCGGTAGGAGTTGAGCGCCTGGCTCGACCTGAACTTTAAGCACAGTGCCGCCGTCAGTTGTATCTTCCGGGCCTTCGGCATAGTGCTCCGCGATCACACGATCGCTCGTGATGTATACCGCGCCCGGCTGCGGAGCCTCACCGCCGCTATTGCGATCCATCCCCGGGCGTAGCTCCCCCGCCGCCAACGCCTTCTTTGCGTTCGCTTTCGAGGTGCCGTGGTACCATGCCTTGAAGTCGCGGCTTCCGGTGATGCTGGCATCTTTCAGTGCGGCGGTGGTGCGTCTGCCCTCCGCAAACTGGCCATCAGTCTTAGCATGATTAAGGAGTACGACTCGGAACGGACCCCGAACTTCCGGACCCCAGAAAATTACTTGTTGCTCATGATCCCCGAGGTGTTCGACGACGACACCGGTATTCTCGAACACAACGGCGGCAGTCGCCGATTTGGCGAACGCACGTGCATCCTTGCTGCCGTAAAGGAAAGCGAAGTTATAGCCGGGCCGTCCTGTTGGTTCATACAACATTGAGTTGACCAGGATTTCCCAGCGGGACACTCCTTGCGTAAAGCCATGCTCTGCAATCGAAATCGCCGCCTCTTCAGTTGTGAAATGAATTAACTTCGTGGTCGGAGGAAGGAGATCGTCGTAAGCAAGACGCAGTTGCCCACTCGGGTGTCCTTCACGCTTCAGGCGATCCAAAAGGGCTTGATCCCTGCTCGATGTCGCAGCGCCAGCGGCGGTCTTTGCCGTCACGCGGCGAATCTGCGCTGGCGAAAACACGACGTAGGTCATCGCGTCGTCAATACGATGGAAGTCCTCGGCGGAGGCCGAGTCCATCCCGATCCAACCGTCGTAGCCCCGCTCCTTCAAGATCCTTACAATGCCATCGTCTGCATTCAAGATGATTCCGGGATACTCGTCCTGAAGGAAGTCTTCGTCGAGCCCAGCGGCGCGAGCGGCGTCAAATACTGCCCGGTCCGGCGCTGGCTTACGGATGACAAGGTACGCCTGGTAGAGATTCGAGCCGTAGCTTCCCGCAAGCTCCTTATCTTCGGTGAAGAATGCGGTGAAGAATGCGGTGAACTCATTACCTTCGAGGTTCGACTCGAAGTCACCCTCGAACTTCACGTCGGTGCCGTGCCATACGAGCAGTGGCTGGTGGTTGTCGTCAACCACCTTGGACCCTTGAAACCACGTCTTAAACTGCGGCGTCTCGGTGATAGGCGGCGCAGTCTCCATTGCGGCGGTTTTCGAGTGATTGTCCAGAGCCTTAAGTGCGTGTTTCCCAAAGAGGTCTTCACCCTGCTGCTTCACCCACGCTTTGAGTCTCCGCAGCAGATCCTTCGCATCTTGCGGATCATCCTGGTGCGACTCTTCCTCAAACTTATGAAGCTGCTTGGCCTGCTCTGGCGTAAACTTATCCCAGTTCTCCCAGGCAAGATTTCCGAGGAAACGCCACACGGCGCGGAGCGCGAGATATTGGGGGTCTTCCCCCGGATCGTATTCGGGAGTTCGGCCCTTACCGGTGAGCGAACGGTAGTAGCTTTTTGCCAGCGAGCGCCCGGCCCCGGTCATTTGACCCATCTGGCGCACGTTCTTGTACTGGCGGCGGAACTCGGTCAGCAGAATGGTGCCGAGGCCCTTACCTTGGTAGTCCTCACGCACGGCGACGAGATCCGCGCCCCATTCGTCGCTGGCCTGCCCGACGCATTCGCCCTTGTCGTTGAATGCCATGATAGCCGTATCGAACTGTGGGTAGCCTTTCTCCGCGATCTCCTCCGGCGTCATGTAAACAAGGTCGCCATTCTCGTCACGCCTGTGGCCGTCGCCAGTGCGCTCATAGTCTTCTAGGTTCCAATAAGTGTACCGATTCTCCGTACCTTCCTGGCGCAACTCGACCTCGGTGCCGTCCTTGAGCTTCACCTTCTTGAGGAGCTTCGGATACTTCTCCAGCTTCTGCCAACTGAACATTTCTTTGCCGCTATATGCGTTTGAAGGAACGGAGCCGGTGTAGTGATGGTTAAGGAAGGCGTTCTCGTCCTCGAATTTGTTCGCCTCGGCGCGTTCGACTTCGTCGCTGGCTGCATTCTTGCGGCGGCGCAACAACCGCGACACACGGAAACCCTCGCGCTCGGCTTCCTCGTCGGTCTCGGGGCGCTTGAATAGACGGTGCTGGCCGCGCTCTTCCATTTGTTTCCGGCGAGCGAGTTCAAGCGCCGGTTCGAATATCTCCGGATCGAAAGTCTTCCTCAACTCGGTACGGGCGACCTCTTTATCCACGGAAATACTGGGAGAAATGCTGGGTTTGTCGTAATCCCCACCCCGATTATCTATTGCGTCCTCAACAGCTATATCATCAGGAATCGTCTGAATGTAGCCGTCGGGGTCCCACCCCAAGCCAGTGCTCGTCTCGTTCGTGCTGTCATCGATGCTTTGGTTCAGGATTTCTTGCACCGACTTAATCGGATCTTCCCATTTATTGGGTGGACGCTCGGCATTCCAGGCGGCAATGTATGCCGTCTCCAGCTTGGAACGCAGGGGGGAGGCTTCGTCAGTAACCCTCACGGTATCGAGCCACTTACCGACTGCGGAAGCAACATCTTCGCTATCCGGATCGATTTCCGCATCCGGAAACTCGGACTTGATAAACAACGCGATGCCTTTGTAGACGTCTTCCTCATCGACCGGATCGATCAGTTCGTCTCGGAAGAGTTCCAGATTGCCGTCCTCGACATAGGCGAGTAGCTTTTTGGCGTCACGGTCACCGCAGTCCTTAATAAAATCGGCCTCCGAATCCCAGCGGCGTACCACGAAGCCATCGTAGGTTTGCTCGTTAGGAATTCCGAGCACCGCCGCGACACGGGCCGCACACACGTCATCCAGCCCATATTCCTTGTAGTACTGCTTCAGCGTCATTAACGCGGCTGGATTGACCTCACGGATTTCCTGGCGCTCCTCTTCGGTCAGGTCTTTAGGTGAGAAGTTGTTCTCCGGTTTGTAGCCGCCGCCGTCAATACCCTTGATGCGCTCGTCTTTCAGGAGAGCGACGATGTATGGGTGGTATTTCTGAACCGGCTTGTCGTTACCCTTCCCCTTCATTTCGCCCAGGGTGCCGCTGTCCGTCCCTTCGCCTAGCCGGTGCAAGATGAAAGTGAGGTGAGGCTCCCACACATCCTTGTTGCCGACTTTCTTCTTTTGACGCAGGCTCAGAATGGACATGTCTGTGCGATCCGCGTCCGGGGAATTTCCGCAATGGCCCATGGCATTCGCTTCATCGTCGCAGGAGGCGCGAGGCAGTAGCCACCAGGCCCAGCCGTTATGGAAGTCGAGGAAGATCGAATCTTCCGACTGCGGTGTCAGAGTCCCTTTCGCTTGCTCCTTAAACTCATTCTCCAGGCGGTATAGAGCGCGACTGGCATCTGCTATCGTCTGAAATTGCAAGTCGTATGCCTGTATCGGAGTGTAGGGAATGCCGTAAATATGTTCGAAAAACCCCTGCTCGTGCTTCCATGTGGGATCGGTGTTCGGGTTGAAGTGTGGATCGAAGTGCGAGAAAATCTGCGCGGAGCCGGATCGCACCTCCCCTTCCCGCCAGTACTTCTTGGCAAGGTCTTCAATCCTCTTCCGTTTTTCTTCGGACAACTCCGTCTCGCCGGTCTCCGTGCGCCAGTGATAAACGAGCCAATCCGCGAGCGCGATCCGATACCAGCGAAGCCACCAGGTGATCCGGTTGAGCTTCTTCAAAGCACGCTTTGCCCAGGCGATTTCCTGCTTAACCTTTCCCTGTATCGACGGGCACTCGGCGATTAGCGCTTTGAACATCTCTTCGTAGTCGGCTGCTATCACGGTAATCGGCTCTTCGACCACCACTTCTGACGTCTCCGGATTCGCGGCGTACTTCTCTTTAAGCACCTGAATAGCGCGGCGCAAACTGACGAGACTGTCATCCACCGGTTGACCATCAACCTTCAGTGTCCAGCGATAGGGGCTGCCGCCCTGGGGTCCCCGGTAGACGGCCCGGTAAATCTCTACCTGCCTGCCCTCGAACTCGCCCTGGTAGGAGCCAGCGGAGATGCGGTTGAGCCAGCCGTCGATCGCGGCGGTCTTAATGGTCACTGCGTTAACCCCGCTGTTCGCAGTCACCATCCGGTCCTGCTTAACGGTGCCTTTCATGGTCTCAATTTCCAGCAATTTTAGCTCAGTGCCGGGCATAACCCGAATCTCATATTCGTACTCGTTCAGCAGGTTAGCGTCGATCGTCGCGCTCCAGTCTACATCAGTTGGGTCCAGAATCTGTGCCGTCAGGATGTTCAGGTTTTTCGCAAAAGTGTGTACACCCCCATAGGCGTCCGCGCCATTTGGATCGACTGCCCAGTACACACCGACTCGGTTAAAGTCGATCCGATCTAGTGGGGCGTCGATCGCGCGATAAACCGTCAGCGGGAACTGAAGGGAGTTCAGGTAGTCAGTCTGTCCTTCGTATTTCTCCGAGTAGTCGGCTTCGGCGATCTCAACGTCATCTCCATACTCTTCTTGCCAGCCGGGCTTTATATTAAAAAGATCGCTCCCTTTCGAGCGAAAATAGGTCTCCCATGAGGGGAATTTGTGATGTGCAACAGCAGCGGTCACCATCCGCTGCGCGGGCTCGGACCATTCATCTTCGTCCACGCGCCGAATACCGGTCAATTCAACTTTCGCGCCCGGCTTGAGGCGGATTTCCGTCTCCGACCAATGCATTTCGACATTAGTGAAAAATGTCGCGTCCCAATCGACGGCATCCTCATCAACGACACCCCGGAGCACGTAAGGCTTCCAGCGCGGATCTCCGTCATAGGCAACCGCGAACTTCTCCTCATAGGCCCAACATTCGCCGACATGGTCGGTGTCGAGTTGGCGCTCGTAGGGAACGCTGATCGCTCGGTACAGGGTGAGTGGGAACTGGAGGGCCGACTTCAGTTCGTCCAGCGCGGCGTAGTCGCCGTCTTCGATGCTCAGGTTCTCGATCGGCTTGATGGCGACAGAGGCGGTCTTTGAATTACCCGGCAGCCGCAACCCTTTCTCATCTAAAATGGTCTGCAGGTGCACGATCAGCTTGTTCAGCGACTCGAATACCGGCATCCCGTTAAGACTGCAGGTGATGTCCACATTCCCCTTCCGGTAATATTCGGGCTCACAGCAAACCGCGCCGGGCTCCTTCACGTGCTCACCAAGCTCCATAAGGGTGATCGGAGCCTTCGAATCGTTCAACATAACGAAAATGCGGAAGTCAGCCTCGCGCATACCCGCCTGTTCCCAGGTGACTTGCTCTCGGAACTGAGGATTCTCGATCGACTGTTCCCAGGAGGAGTCCCAATCGTCGCGGCGCGGGTTCAGGAGGACCACATCGTAGGCAGCGAGGTGTTTGACGACGTATTTTTGCCAACTCTTCGCGGCACCGTTGTCGATGGCACCTGCGAGAAAGATGGTGAACTTGCCCTCCGGCCATTCCGCCGTTGCTTTAACCTCAGTCGCCATTCATTACCCCATAAAATAGAAGCGGTATTCCTTTTAGCGAAAGCCGCCTAAAGGGGAATACCGCCAGGGATTATGAAGCCGGTTTTGTTAGTGATAGACGTGTACGGGGGTCTTGCTTTGAGGGATGTGACTGAGCAACGACGCCGTCCCCTCCATACCGATCGGGCGAACCGGAAACAAATAACCGACCCCTCCGTGGATCTCGAAAACAAAAATAGCTGGATTGTTGCGTCCTGCCTCCATCAGAAATTCCCGGATAATTGGTCTCCAGTGTGTAACTACCCTGTATCCGGGGTCTTCCGTACATGTCATACGCAGTTCTCCGGAGAAGGCACTGAGCCGTGAGAGGATGTACTGATTGGTCCGTTCCAACGTAATATAACCTCCGAGCGAGTTGTATGTATCTAAGGCATTCTGGGGTGCCAATTGCAAAGCGGTGAAGATTTCACGTTAATCGAGTTCAAAAATAATCAGGGAGTCGCTTACGATCTCCCAGGAAGTCTGAAGCTGCGGAGCCAAGACGCCTTGCGCTTTTGAGATGGCTCCGGTGACGCTTCCATTGGCGTCCTCAAGGACGATGTCGTTGTAGCAGCTAGATATAAGCGAATACGTTCCGTCTGTATTCATCGCGTACTCGGCCTGGAATGCAGCACTGGAGAGCGCCGCGTACTCGGCTGCCGAGATATTTGCCGTGAAGTAGAGTCCCGCGAGCTTTCCATATGCGGCGAGGCGGGTATCCGGAGACTCCGGATCGAGCATGGGAGCTTCGATGAAAACCGGGGGAAGGGGAGCAGCCTCCGAATCTGTGAACGTCGGCATCAACACATCCGTGATACTGCTGATCAGAGCTTGCAGGCTTTCAGTATCACCAAAGGTCACCGAATAATCAAGCCCGACATGTGCGGGCTTCGCAAGGTCGATCGCGGTGTATAAGTCCTGTGAAATCACTTGTATCCATGACGCTGCGGTGATCGCTGACAAGGGATTGGCTAGTGTGGATGGCACCGAAAGTTGTAGGGTGTTACGTTCATAATCCGAGACGGTTCCGTTGCCGATCTCCTTGTAAAGCTCGGTCACTTCGATGGTCTGTCCGGTGTACGCTGCAATGACGGCGGTGATTGCATCAACGGTTGCGCCTTGACGGTACGCCGCGATCAGATTGTCCAACATGGTCCGGTAGGCCTGATCGCTCTGTGAAGCGTTAGGAAAGCTCTTGTTGATGTAGAGCGGGGCAGCCCAGCGGCGCTTCATGTCGGGCGGCGTCAGGTACTGAGGATTCAGGGCGACCAGATTGTACGAGTACATGTACTCGATCCGTGCCAGTTCCTGGGCCAACGCCCTAACGAATGCACCCCAGACCGCATAATCGGTCAGAGGGGCGTAGCAGTTCGGAAGGCCGCTGAAAAGCGAATTGCACCTGGCGTCTTCGTAAGGCAGAAGATCCTCGCGGGACCTCAGGTAGAGACTATCCGGAGCCACAGTTGTCATGCTGCCTCAATTCTTTCCGCCGTCTGGGCGACGCGAGCCCTCCGTGCATCACTGATCTTTTTCCGAGTCTCCGCCGAAAGGACCTTCCCTCGGTTCGCCGCAGCGATCAGTTCCTTCGACTCCGCAGTGTGGGTTTTCCCGCCAAAAGATGCCTGCTCTCCGGTCTTGCCGAAGTTAGGATTACCTGCCCCGCGATTACGAACGCTATTCTTCCGGCGCTCCTCCTCGGTCGCCTTTCTTCCGGTATGAGATCGGCTCATTTTCAGCCGCGATTCTTCAGTGTGGCGGCGACCCTTCCATGGGTGGCTACCCCGCCGCTCACTCCATGGGCGTCCCTTTAACGCTGCGGACCTCGCGGCTCGGTGGCTATCGGAGTGACTACGCCCTTTCTGAGCCCGACTGACCGCGTCTCGGTGTGCCTGAGTCACCGACCGACCGAGATTTGGGTGCGAGTGTGATTGATAATAAGCCCGCATTTTCTCAATTGTTTCAACGCAATGCCGCTTGTTATCTCCACCGAGACCCAGGTTATAACCGTGTTCTCTAGAGCAGGCCTTGAAGGCTTCGATATACAAAGTCTCAAGGCGGTTCAGTTCGTCAATAGTAGTCGCCGTAGCAAGCTTTTCAATCTCAAACCCCTCTCGCCCATGGGCTCGAATTGCTTCGTATAGGTGGGGACATTTTCGGCTACCTTTGAGAGCGTAGTAGAAGTGCTCCTTTTCGCGACAACCTTCCTTGCGGATGCTTTGCCCGATGTATACTTTGCCGTTCGCCTTGTTCTTAATGCAGTACACATGCATAATTAGGTACCTGAAGTGTAAAGAATGTTCACGTTTCCCGGGCCAAGGTATTCGGTCGTCGAGACCGTAATGTCGGATGCGTTCGAGGCACCCCATACCTGGTAGGTCACCCGGAAAGCCAGGAGCCCTGGATTTGCGATCCCTTTAGGCAGTGTGATCAAAATCTTTCCCGCATAGGTCGAATTCAGGGGCAGTGCCGCCGTGATCTCGTCATCCGCCCCAATAACGTAAAAAGCCGGGGCCGGAGTGGTCAGGAACTCCGCGATCGAATTGGTCCGTGTATATGCTTCGCCCTCATAAAGAAGACCGACGTAGGCGTTCGACTTTCCGCCCGAGGGGATTGTGGGATTCTGAAGCACCGGGTTGGCCGTGATGAAGGAGTTGACCGGAAGCGTCTGCGTCTGAAATGAAGTATCGGAGGAGAGTGCGTTCCATGCGGTGCCGGTTGTGATGATCTCGCCAATCGAGTATGAACCATCCGACTTGGCGCATTTGACCATAGGAAGATTGACGCTGGTGACACCCTGGACGCCTTGGACCTGAGCCACCAGCGCCGACTGCGCCATGGTTGTGTCGGCATTATTCAGAGCGTTGGTGATGACCGTACGAATACGTCCATCCACCGTGTCGGGTGTAACATTCGACGCGAGGTTAATCACCATCGTGAGGTCCACATTGCTCTCAACCATCGCCTTCACAAGCACATCGGCGGCAGCGTGTTTCATCGCGTCAATTGCTGTGATCGCCTGCTGCACGTACGTCGGATACTGCGTCGCGAGCGTGAGCACCTCGTTGGTGTAGTAGTTCACCGTGACGCTTGCTCCGTCCGGGATTTGGCTGCCGGAGATACGCGCGAGTGAGCCGTTCCCGCTCGCGTCCACGGTGAGCACGAAATCCTGTCCTGGAATGCCGATGATAGTCGTCTCGCCACTGGTGTAGGCGACTTTGATATAGCGGTCGGACGGAGCGATCCCAGCCCCGACGAGCCCCGTCTCATCAGCCTGGTTGGAATTCCAGCCATCGAGCAGCAGGGTTGTGTCCCCGTAGCTGGCCGGGAGCCACGTGTTCTGGATGATGCCCTGGTTCAGAAGTGACGTTGCCGTCGTGCCGTTCAGGGTCAGCGTATCGGTCTGGTAGGTAACCGACTCATTCAAAACGAATTTGTTGTAGGCCACAACGACCTGGGTGCCTGCCGCAAGTGCGCCGCCCGCGAGCACCGAGATCCCGTATGTGCGATATGGACCAGTCGCTACGATCGAATAATCGACGCCGTAAGTATAGAGCGTTGATGCGTCGGTTGAACGAACCGAGAGAATGTTTTGGGGCGTTCCGAGGGTGTTTACCGGCACATCCATGTTGCTGTCGATCGTGACAGGGCTCGACTGGAGGGTAATCGTTTTTGGGGTCGCCACCGTCTCGGTACCGGAAACAGCGACGGTGTCGCCCGCATCATTGGAGCCGCCCGTAAGCAGGAAGTCGGTCGTGTAGACAAGCTCCATGTCGTCGGGCGCGACCTGGCCGGTGATCGGCCCGGATAGTGACGAGATCGCAAAGACCGGCTGCAGGGTCGGCGCATAGTTGATCCCCGACTGATACCGCGCCATGAAGGAGTACGTCACCGAGGCCTGCCCGGCGACGCCCTGGATCACCTGTAAGTTGGTCGCGTTCACGCCATTGATCTGCCAGATCGAGGTTGATCCGTCCGAGTTGATCACGTATGCGTTCTCGGTTGGGTCGAGTATGACGTATCCATTTGTATTGTCAAACTGCGCGTGCTGAACGCCGAGCCAAAGTGTACGCCCTACGCTGGAGAGGACGAACTCGACGACGGTATAGAGCGGATACGGAAGAGAGGGGAAGCTCGGAATGCTGAAACGCAATTCTGTAGCGTTAACCAGTGTCGCCGCCAGATAGGTCGAGTACGAGCCGTAGGTGGATGTGGACTCGTAGGTGAAGGGGAATTCGCTGTCCTGCTCAGAAATGCTGGTGCCGCGCGTGTAAATATCCACGCAGCCGTACGTGTGTTCATCCACGGCTTCCGACCAGTCGCGCACCATATCGGTGTCGCCCGCCGCCACTACCAGGCAGTCTGTGATGCCGGGAACCTGGAGGGTCGTCACCGTGTAGCCGTTGCGGGTGCCGCTATCGACTCCGGTGACCAGCTTCTCCTGAATCATGGCCGCATAGGCCGCGTTTGACTGCTGATCGGTGCCGCCCTGGGCCGGGTTAAGGTTGGTGACCGATACGCCGCTGGGACCACCCGATAGAACCTGATCGATCGTCTCTGCCCCAACGTTCCCTACCGAGCCCGCCTCGGTGCATTGGACCGGAACATTAACGCCCCACCAACCTTCGGTGGCGTTATAGTAGGCCGAGGCGCTGGCCGGATCGAGATAACCCGATGCCGTCGTCGAGAACTGAACCGAATCTGTGGTTGAGTCGGGCGTCGTTGCGACCAGGCAGCCTATCGGAATTGAGATCGCGGAAGTCGGTTGTGTGTAGGTGTAGAAGGTAACCGTGGTTACGGCGGTGGTCTGGCCGCCACGCGGCAGCCCGGCTTGCTCGCCGAGCACATCGAAACGCGAATCGATAAAGGTCTGGACGTCGGTCTGCGAGAGTCCGTACGCGCGAGCGATCTGTTGCTTGATGGTCGAAGTAGCGACCGGATCGGAGATGCCGTCGCCGTTGGCGTCATCAATCTGCGACAAAGCGGAGATGGACTGAGCGCACAAGGAGAACCATTCCCTAACGCTCATGTTGGCCAATTCAAGCGCCAGCGGGTTGATAATCACATCCCGGATCTCGCTCATGGCCGTCAGGTCAAGCTGAGGTCTCGCGCGAGTGATCTGAGCAATCATCCGGCTGGCGATGTCCGAGGACTTTTGAAGCGCCAGGAAATCAGTTGGATTCACGACCTTGAGGTTGACGAACCCGCACGTAAAAGGCCCTGCCGCGATCGACTCGTAGACAGCGTTGGTGGTGGGGTCCTGAATGACGGTGGTGAGAATGACGTAAAATTCGTCTGCATTCACCGTAGCTTGCGGGATCGAGACCGAGGAGAAATTCACCGGCATCGTAACCGTGGTCGTGGTAACCGCGACCGTATCGATGGTCTGTCCCGCCGTGTTCGTACCGGGCGTTGTTACCGTGTTGGTCGTCCCGGAGCCTACGGGATAGTTGGTGCTCCGGCTGACTGCGCTTACCAGATCGCCGAACTGGGTATAAGGCGTCGTGATGCCGGAGGGATCGGTTGACCACTGGACGCGCACACCCTGGAGGCCGTTGAAGGGCGGAATTGACCACTCCACCACGCACGCCGTCGCACCCTTGTAGATCGTAACGCCCGAGGGAGGTTGGATCGTTACAGCGAGACTTGTTTGCAGATAGAGAAGCTGATATTGGAGGGTCGGCGTCAGGAGTGGATTGTTGGCGTTTGGATCATTCGGGTTCGTCGGATCATAGTTGCGCCCCGTCAACTGGAAGACTTGGGGCGTGGATTGGACCGAGATC
>Ga0335072_10004609_pt1 | contig 20401 bp, 22 predicted proteins | sample Lox_Sample_21_FD_206725 | JGI IMG/M metagenome (GOLD analysis project Ga0335072, IMG submission 206725) | Soil microbial communities from Loxahatchee National Wildlife Refuge, Florida, United States - Lox_Sample_2.1 | ecosystem: Environmental > Terrestrial > Soil > Wetlands | place: USA...
AGACCGCACTGGCGCTGCACTGGGCGCACCAGGTCGCCGGGCGGTTCGCCGACGGGCAGCTGCACGTGAACCTCCGTGGGTACGACCCGTCGGGCACCCCAATCACGGCCACCGAGGCGATCCGCGGCTTCCTGGACGCCCTCGGCGTTCCGCCCGAGCGAATACCGTCCGATCCGCAGGCCCAGGCGGGCCTGTACCGCAGCCTCCTGTCGGGCAAGCGGATGCTGATCGTGCTGGACAACGCCGTCGACGAGCGCCAGGTCCGGCCGCTGCTCCCGGCCAGCCCGGGAAGCCTCGTGCTGGTGACCAGCCGCCGCCAGCTCGACGGCCTGGCCGCCGCCGACGGGGCGCAGTTGATCAGCCTGGACGTGCTGAGCCACGCCGAGGCGGTGCAGATGCTGGCCGCACGGCTCGGAGCTGGCCGGACTGCGGCCGAGCCGGCCGCGGTCGATCGGATCGCGAGCCTGTGCGCGTGCCTGCCGCTGGCGCTGGCGGTCGCCGCGGCCCGCGCGGCCGCCCGCCCGCTCTTTCCGCTGGCTGCCCTGGCCGACGAGCTGGCTGAGTCGGCCGGCCGGCTGGATGCCCTGGACGGGGGTGACCCGGCCACCAGCGTGCGGGCGGTGTTCTCCTGGTCCTACGATCAGCTCAGCGGCGAGGCGGCGTGGATGTTCCGGCTGCTGGGCCTGCACGCCGGCCCGGACATCTCGGTGAGCGCCGCGGCGAGCTTGGCCGGCTGCCCGGAGTCGCAAGCGCGCCGCCTGCTGCGCGAGCTGGCCAGCGCTCACCTGATCATCGAGCGCGTCCCCGGCCGCTACGCCTTCCATGACCTGCTGCGTGCCTATGCCGCCGAGCAGACCCAGTGCACCGACAGCCAGGAGGACCGCGACGCCGCGATCGGCCGGGTGCTCGACCACTACCTGCACACCGCGGCCCGTGCCAATCTGCTGCTGGACCCGGCCAGAGAGCCGGTAGTGCTAGCCCCGCTCAAGCCCGGCGCCGTTGCCGGGCAGCCCGCCGATTGCCCGGAGGCCCTGAACTGGTTCGAGGCCGAGCACCGGGTCCTGCTGGCCGCCATCACCCTCGCCGCCGGATCCGGGTCAGGCAGCTACGCCTGGCAGCTGCCCTGGGCGATGGAGTCCTTTCTGCGCTTTCGCGGGCACTGGCAGGACTGGGCCGCCACCGCGCGCACGGCGCTGGCCGCCGCGACCCGCATGGGTGACACCGCCGCGCAGGCCCTGTCCGGCCGTCTCCTGGCTAACGCATGCAGAGACCTAGGCGACCATGATGAGGCTAGTCGCCATTACGCCAGCAGCCTCAAGCTGTGCCAGCGGCTCGGCAACCGGCTCGGCGAAGCCAAAGTCCAGCACAGTCTGGGTTTGCTGGCCGGAGTTCAGGGACGCAACGCCGACGCGCTCGGGCACGCGGAGCAGGCGTTGCGCCTGTTCCAGGCCATCGGCGTCCAGGCGAACGAGGCTCAAGCGCTCAACAACGTCGGCTGGTTCCACGGCCTGCTCGGCGACTACCAACAGGCCCGCGCGTTCGGCCAGCGATCACTCGCCCTGTGCGCTAAAACCGGCGACTCCCTCCTCGAGGCAAATGTCTGGGACAGCCTGGGATACGCCGAGCAGCATTTGGGCAACCTCGCCGAAGCCGCCGCTTGCTACGAGCGCGCGCTCAGCCTGCACAGGGAAGTTCGTGACCCCTTCGCTGAAGCGGACATCCTCACCCACCTCGGCGACACCCGCCACGCCGCCGGCGACCTGGCCAGGGCCCGGGAGGCCTGGCAGCATGCAGTGGCCATCCTCGATAATTTCCAGCACCCCGACGCCGGCCAGATCCGCGCGAAGCTCGCCAGCGCAACCGACCGTGCCTCCCGGACCGCATCTGCCTAGCGACGCACGCGTGGCCCTCTACCTGCTGCAAGCACCGGCCGCCGTCAACAGCGGCCCACCCGTAAGCCGCCCGTTATGCGCAGCGTTCCCGGCCATCCTCGACCCGTCGGGATTCCGGTTCCGGACCGCCGAACACACACGTCTAGCGGATCTGCCGCACCGTGACCGACTTCGTCGCCGTCGCCGTCCGGGACCGCCTCCTGCTCGCCGCTGACTTCGTCGTCGCGCCTTGTACGCGCGCCGGCCAGCAGACATCTTGGACAGCGCGGGCCCGCCCGGGGCCGGGTCTCTGACTCTGCAGCCGCGAGTATCTCCAGCATCGATACCTCATCGAGTGTGTGGCGCACTGTGACCTCCTTGCCCGTTTCCGCCGGAGTCAGCGGCCTGGCGGGATGGCACGAGTTGGGCTACCTGCGAGGCTGCGATACCGCTGTGTCTGCGGCGGGCGGCGCGGAGGGCGACCGGCACGCAAACGCCGCCGGCGGCAGTGCCCGCCACTGCACAGGCTTCCCACAGCAGGGTCAGCCCGCCGATGGAGATGATCGCTCCCCCCGCGGCTGCGGCGATCAGCATGGACAGCCCGCCGGTGGAGCCCCATATGCCTAGGTAGCTGCCCTGCTTTCCGGGCGGCGCTAGCTCGGCGACGAATGCCTGCGCAGGCCCGTAGAACAAGATCTCCCCGACCACCACGATGACGCTGGCGCTGACGTACCAGCTGAGCCCGCTGCCGACCCCGGTGATAGCGACGCCGGCGCCGGTGACGACAAGGCCGCACGCGCAGGTTAGAGCCGTCGGGAACCGGACCAGCCACCGCTGCAGGGCTAGCTGCAGGACGCCGACTGTCGCCGGGTTCACGGCTGCGATGACGCCGAACCCGACGGGCGCGATGCCATCACCGGCGAACCTCACGGGCAGGCCGTACAGGGTCTGCGCGTAGACGGTCCACCACACGAGGGTTATCGCGGTGAATGCCACGAGCAGCCAGTCGACCCGCGGCACGCCCCGCGCTGTCAGCCGCTTCCTTGCCTCGCGCAACCGGGGCCCGCCCTCTCGGCGCTGCGCGGGGACGAGAATCCAGGTGGCAACGCCGAACGCGGCCATGGCCGCGGCGTTGCCCAGAAACAGCCAGTCCCAGCCGACAGTGACCGCCAGCAGTCCGCCGCCCACACAGGAGACCGCGATGCTGACGTTGATGGCCCAGTAGAACAGCGTCATGCATTTTTTTCGCTGCTCTTCAGTATCGGCAGCCTGTGCCAGCAGAGCCTGCGCAGCTGGATGCCACGCGTCGAACGTGATGCCGACGGCGCAGCTGGCGGCGATCAGGTCCGGCATTGAGCGCGCGTAGGCTAGCGCGGCGAACGCCGCAACTGACGCCGCGCACGACCAGATGATCAGCGCTCGCCTGCCGAGCTTGTCGGCGAGATATCCCCCCAGAGGATCACCGGCTGCCCATCCCGCGCCGAAGGCAGCCATGACGATCGCGACGTGGGCTGCTGTGAGGTGGCGCGCGACAGCAAGGTAATACGCCTCGAAAGGCAAGACGAATGTTCCGATCCCGCGGAACGTCATTGCAGCTGTGAGCCGCCAGAACAACGGCGGCAACCCGGAGAATTCGCGCCAGCCCCGGAAAATGCGTCTGCGCTGCTGTGGCAAGGCGAGTGTCTCTCTGCTCGGCTCAGGATTCCCGCGGCTGGCGCGGCCCGTTCCCAGCTTCGGCCGGCGCGCCCACAGAAGGCTCGAATTTGATCATCACTTCGGCCGGCGCCCGGAGATGGCGGCCGCTTTGCGCCACCCGTGAATGGCCTGAGGCGCCATTTGCAGTTGATGCGCCTGCGGCATTGCTGCCGTATCGTTGCGGTACGCGGTGTTTTCAGGCCGCCAGCCCGGCGGGAGGCCTTGATGAGCGGGCAAGACGACAGCATGCTGGTCTCCGACGCCGAGCGCGATGCGACGCTAAAAATCCTCGGCGATCACGCTGCCGTTGGCCGGCTGAGCCTGGATGAACTGGAAGACCGTGCCGACAAGGCACTCACCGTCCGGACCCGCGGCGAGCTGTCCGCGCTGACCAAGGACCTGCCGAACGACCCGGCATTAGCCTCACCGGAGGCCTCGGCCCTGGCCGAGGTTCGACCGGTCCGCAGGACTGTGGCCATCATGGGCGGCGCTAGCCGGCGCGGAGCGTTCCGGTGCGTTCGCAGCTTCAGCGCCATTGCTGTCATGGGCGGCGACAACATCGATCTGCGAGAGGCGCAGATCGACGGCGGCGAGCTGACCATCAAGGTGTTCTCGGTGATGGGCGTGGTCAACATCTATCTCCCCGAGACCATGGAGGTGGAGCTTGGCGGCTTCTCCCTCCTCGGCGCCAACAGCGAAAAGGGCGGGCATCGCCGACACCAGGCGAAGGCGCTGGTAATCAGGGTTCGCGGATTCAACCTGATGGGCGGGACGAACGTCTTCCGGGTGCCGCTGCACGCCCTCCCGCTAGAGCTGGCGGAAGCACGGCGCATGTCCGTGGCGGCGGGACACCGGCACCCACCGGCGTCGGTATCGGCCCGCCGACGTCGCCGCCGCAGCTCCCGGCATCACCGATCACACCACCACCACTGAAAGCGCGGCAGGGCTCGTGAGTCACGGCTGATGCGCGTCATCGACGAGTGAAACCAAGGACCGGACGGCGCTCTCTAGCTCCGGCAGGTCGTCATCGATCGTTGCCTGCAGTATCGAGAAGCTCGGAAGGCAGAGCCTTGACACCTTCTCCGATCTCAGGCAATCGGATCCGCTCTGCATCAAATACCAGGCCGTCAGCGAGGGTGCCGCGCTCAAGGTGAGAGTGGATGGCGTCTATGGCGGCTTGAATATCCGACAGTCGCTGGCGTTCGCGGTAGCTCAAAGCTTCACTAGATCGCGATCAGCGTGCAACCGGACATCAGGTTTGAGATCCTGCGAGGGGACCAGGTCGACCCGCGCGCCGAGGATGCTCTCCAATTCTGCTTGCAAACGCCCTAGGCCGAACAAGCTCATGTGCTGAGGCAGGTCCACGAGCAGGTCCACGTCGCTGTCGGCGCGGTCTTCGCCGCGTGCCACGCTGCCGAACACGCGCAGCCCGGATACTCCGTGAGCGGCGGCTGCCGAAATCACATCCTGCCTTCGGTGGAGTAGTCGTCGGCCGATAGGGCCAGAGAGTCTGCTGAGACCATGGGGACGCCGCCTGACGTCTACTACGAGTTCGTAGTCGGCCGCCTCCACCAGTGCCGCCAGGGTCCTGAGCGATGGCTGCCGGTGCCCGGACTCGTAGGCGCTAATCACGCTCTGCGTAACGCCGGCCCGGTGTGCGAGCTCTACTTGTGACAAATCAGCACCGCGCGCGGGCGATGTCGCGGGGAGGCCAGCCATGAGTAGCGAGTCGTAGTCGGTGTCTACGTGGCGCACGGAGGCTACGACAGCCAGCGTGATCGCAGTTTCGTCAAAGGCGCGCCCGGCTGCTGACCGGCCCACCCGGCCGCTACCGCGCAGGCCGGTATGCTCTGCGATCGCAGTGGCGCGGCCAGCCGGGAAGCCGGGGAACAGCCTTTTTTATCTGTTCTGCCAGGCGAGCCTGGAACTGCAAATCGACATCGGCACGCCGGGCTTGGTCGCGCTCGCGCCTGCGCGTTCGCGCATCGGCGTCGGACATGCATTGTTCCTCGGCAAGTGCGAGCGCGTGTTCCTCGACTAGCACGCCCTGCCGCTCGTAGCGCTTCCGGTTTCGGCTCCGTACCGGCTGGATGACCACCATGCGGCCGGGCCGCCCCGGCTGAGTCTGCGGCACGCGGCGTCACCTCACGGCTTCTGGCTTATCAGGGAGACCTATGCACGCTATTGCCGTAACTCGTCAGGATCATGAAAACTAAGGCCTCTGCGCGGTACTAGCCAGGCTGCCGTCAACGGGCGCCGCAGGCGATTCGGCGTCCCTCAGCCACGGCAGCCCGATGCACATGACCGCGGCTACGCCGATGGCCGCGGCGAACGCGCCCAGTGCCCACCTGCCGGACACGTGCTGCACGAGCAGACCCGCGACGAGCGGCGAGAGGGCCGCCAGTGCCGTCGCCGCCATGATCACGGTGTTGTTGACCCGCCCGCGCATGTTCTCTGGCGCGGCCCGCAGCATCGCTGCGAAGAGTGCCGCGTTCGCGGCGGGCGCCAGCAGCAGTGTGATCGCCACCGGGATCGCGACCAGCGGCGACGGCAGGACAAGCGCGGCGATCGCGAACAGGCCGGTGGCGGCGACGGTCATCACGATCACCAGCTGCCACAGCGGCAGGCGTCCCTGCAGCCTCGGCGCGGCGATCGCGCCGACCAGTCCGCCCGCCCCGATTCCGGCTTGCGCGAGCCCGATGATGCCAGGAGCGATGCCATGCTGCCGCAGGTCCACCGTGATCGTGAAGATCACGCCGTTGAACGCGAAGTTGACGAGCGGAGCCATGATCACGACTGCGCGCAGCAACTTGTGACGCCAGACAAGGCGAAGTCCTTCGGCGATCTCGTGCCACAGCGACGTTTGCTCGCCGGTCCGCTCGGGCCTGAACCGGCCGCGGATCCGGCTCACGGTGCCGGCCGAGGCCAGATAGGAGACCGAGTCGGCGAGGAACGGCATGGCGCTGCCCAGCGCGAACAGGAATCCGCCGAGCGCCGGGCCGACGAGAGTAGCTCCGTAGCTGCGTGCCTCGGTAGCGGCCCACGCCTGCTCGAGCTGGTCGTCTGCGACGATGGCGGGAAGAGCGGCATTTGCCGACGGGTCGAATAGCACGCTCGCCCCGCCGTCGATCACCGCCACGACCATCACCACTGGCCAGCTCGCCACGTGCAGCAGCACTAGCGCTACCAGTAGCCCCAGCACGGCAGCCCTGCTGGTGTCGCAGATGATCATCGTGAGCCGCCGGTCGAACCGGTCCGATAGCGCTCCGCCAGGCAGGCCCAGCACAAGTTGGACGACGAGCCGCACAGTACCGACGATGCCGGCCAGAGCGGCCGAGTGCGTGAGAGCGATGATCAGCAGCGGGTAGGCGATCAGCGCGGCGCTGGTTCCCGTGTCGGAGAGCACCTGCCCGATCCACAGCATCCGGAATCCGCGGTTCCGCCGCAGCGGCACCGGGGCGGACGCCATTGGTGTTCCTGCGTCCGCAGTCTCGGCTGCGGGGTTCACTCCTCGGTCTCCGTTTCCGAGGCGGTGCCGTCCTCCGGTGGGAAGCCGATCGGGTAGCTGAACAGCTGCATTTCCACAGGCAGCGAGCCGGGCGGCCGCTTGGACGGATCGGTCAGCCGCTCGTGCATCCGCTCGTAGAGCCCTGCATGCAGTTCCTCGCTGAGCTGCCCGAGTTCCTCGGGCGTGAGGTAAAGGATGTAATCGCTGTCGAACGCTGCCCTGCGCCACTGAGCGGGGTAGCTGGCCTTCGTCTCAAGCCACGTCCGGTACCTGTCGAGCTGGCGCTCGCGGAACATGCGGGCGACGGCGGTGCCGGCGAGCTCCGCTTCAGGCTGGTCGTCGGGGACGGCGATGCTGAACCCGATGGATGTCATGCGCCATGGCCTGGCCCGGCCCTTGCCGCCGCCGGCTTCCTCGACGAAGCCGTACTTCGCAAGCTGGCGCAGGTGGAAGGAGCACGTCGTTGGCGACTCGCCGATCTGCTCGCCGACCTGCGTTGCGGTCATGGGCCCGCCGAGTACTAGCGCCTCGATCAGTGACACTCGCACCGGGTGCGCCAGCGCCTTCAGCGTTCGGGCGTCAGTGATTCTCCGCAGCTCGGGCGGCGACGATCTGGCTTCGTTCTTATCGTCGAGAGGCATCTCTCGATAGTGAACTATCGAGAGGTATCCCGTCAAGAGTTTCCTCTCGACACTTAGGCAGCCGAGCAAAGCTGCAGTCACGTTAGAAACGCGCCGAGCACCGGGCTAGCGCTGCAAACCGCGTCACGGCTCGGGGCAATCGCGATACTCGCCGCTGGTCCGCGGCAAGGCCTCACCTCGGCTCGGCGTACCCGTGAGTGAAGGCGTACCGCAGCGCCTGGGAGCGGTCTCGCGAGCCGGTCTTGGCGAAGATCCGGTTGACGTGCGTCTTGACCGTTGCCTCGCTGACGAACAGGGTCCGCGCGATCTCCCGGTTCGACTGGCCAGCAGCGATGAGCCGCAGTACGTCGGCTTCGCGCGGCGTGAGCTCATCATCGCCCGCAAGGGAGTCCGCCGATTCGGACGTCGCCGGCGCGCGGGCCGCCGCGGACAGCAGCCGCTGCTGGACTCCGGGATCGAGAACAGCCTGGCCAGCCGCGGCGGCCACGACGGCCCGGCCGATCTCCGCCCTCGTTGCGTCTTTCGTCAGGTAACCGAGTGCTCCTGCCTGCAGCGCGCTGATGATCGACTCGTCATCGGCGTAGGTGGTGAGTACGACGACGCGCGTGCCCGGATGTTCGGCGGTGATGCGCCGGGTCGCGGTCACGCCGTCGCAGCCTGGCATGTTCAGGTCCATGAGCGCGACCTGCGGCTGCACTGCGGCGACAAGGTCGACCGCGGCGTCGCCGTCGGCCGCCTGACCGGCCACGGCGATGCCCGGCAACGTGCCAAGCAGCAGCACAAGGCCTTCACGTACCGCCGACTGATCGTCCGCAATGATCACGGTTACGGGCTCCGCGGGATTGTCGGTGCTCATGCAGGGATTCTCAGGCACACGCGCCACTCGCCGTCGCCGGGACCCGCCACCAGAGTGCCGTCGCCGAGCGCAGCACGTTCCCGCAGGCCGGTAAGTCCGTAGCCGGACGCTTCGGGTGTCGGTCCGTCATCACTGACAGCTGGCAACGGGTTGACGACGCGGACGGCGATGTCGGAGTCGCAGAATTCCAAAGAGAGCCGGACCGGCTGACCCGGCGCGTGCTTGCGCGCGTTGGTCAGCGCTTCCTGCGCGGTGCGGTAGGCAGCCAGCCCGGCCTCGGCGCCGACCGGCCGCGGGGCGCCGCTGACGCTGAAGTCAACCGGCACGCTGGCGTCCGCCTCCCACTCCTTGGCTAGCTCTGACAGTTGATCGGCGAGCGGCTGCGCGTCATCGCGCAACGCCTGGATCGCGCGACGGGCCTCCGCCATGCCCTCCCTGGTGAGGACGCTGGCCCGGCCGATGCACTCAATGGCTCTGCCCAGCTCCGCGCTGTCGTCGGGCAGGGCATCGAGCAGACCTTCAGCGGCCTGCAGGTTGACCGACACCGCGGCGAGCGAATGGGAAAGGACGTCGTGGATCTCCCTGGCGATCCTGGCGCGCTCGGCGAGGGCGGCGGCATGGGTCTCGGCCTCGTGCGCGCGGCGAGTCTCAGCAAGCGTCCGCTCGGCCTCTTGCGCCCGGAGTAGATAAGCGTGCCGGGTAAGGCCGAACGCCCACAGGCCGATCCACGCGAAGGGATAGCCAACCAGCGTCTCCGTCGGCACGCCGGTCGCCAGTCCTGTTGCCAGGAACGCCGCGACCGTCCCGGCGGTGATGGCCAGCGATGTCTCGGTAGCCAGGTTGACTCCGGCGGCGGCCGTAACCACGCAGCCCACTGCGATAGACGTGCTGAGCGGAGAAAAACCGGCGAGAACGCCGCCGGCAAGTCCGATCACGGCCAGAGCCGCGACCGTCAGGCGAGTGCTGCGCTCGAACAGCAGCCAGAAGACCCAGGCTATGAAGATCACGCCCAGAGCGACGGCGACGGCGACGCCGTCGGCTCCGACCCCGAGGTGCGGCTTCGCGAACGGAACGGTGGCGAGCACCCCTACGAGAACCATTAGCCGGACGGCGGTTATCGGCCGCGGCGCGGTCCGGCCGGCGGTCTGGCCGGCGGCCTGGGCTGGAGCGGGCGAGCGAATCACGCCTTCAACGTATCCGCCACTCGCGGGACCCGCGCCGGCCTCCGGGTTGACCTTGGGTTGACCGGGTTGAGGCGGTTGTCTCCACCCGGCCGTGGCTGTGGACTCCGCCCGGCCTGGACCCGGTATCCAGCCGCAGGCCGACGCGCGGGAAGGGCCCCGCTACCTAGCGTTGTCGAGGTCAGCACACCGCTGGCCACCTCTGACTAGGGAGTTCGTTATGACCGCCAGCGTTCTCATTCCCAACCTCATCATCCTCGCCATGGTGCTGATCTCCGATCTCGGGCTTCGCAAGATCACCAGAATGCGGGTGCTCCGGCCGTTCATCGCAGCGGCCGTCATCATCCCCTTCTTCCTCAAGGGCGCCGCTACGGCAGGGAACGGCCTCGTCCTCGAAGCCGCTGCCACCGCAGCGGGGCTGGCGCTTGGCGTGCTTGCCGCAGCTGTGATGCGGGTCTCATATGACCAGCGCGCAGGCAGGGCAGTGTCATGGGCCGGCGTGCCGTACGCGCTGATCTGGGTCGCGGTGGTCGGCGGGCGCATCTACTTCGCCTACGGCGCGACTCACGTTTTCGGCGCGCAGCTCGCCCACTGGGGAGAGACGAACGACATCACCGTCAACGCTCTGACCGACGCGCTGATCTTCCTGTCCGTAGCGATGCTCGTGGCGCGCACCGGAACGCTGGCCGCGAAGGCCAGGCGCGTCACCGCGCGGGCCGCTCACGCAGCCGTCCCGGCCGCCGCAAGGTGAAGGTGCCCCGTTCCCGTTCCCAGCCTCATGGGAACGGGAACAGGGCACGCACATCCGCGGCCCATGCGCGCGACCGACATCAGGTGCCGGGTACCGACGCGCGCCGCTAGGTGCTGCCGCCGTTAGTCGCGTGTCACAAAGACGTGCTCACAATCCAGCCAGCCCTGGCATTAGCGAAGGTGACTCTGCGCCGACCCTGAAGCCGAGCCGTGCGTCCACGTCGACGCCTTCGAGGCCCAGTCGGCTGCACCTGCTGAAGGGACTGCGCTCCGGCCGCCGCGGGGACCACCGTGCCGCGCGCTGGAGCCCGCCCAGCTCAGCGCCAGGATCGCGGAAGCTAACGCGCAGCCGCCAAACGGCTTTCCGAAAAACGCGACCGTAGGGCGTCTCCGCCCCGCATGCGCACCAGCTCGCCACACCTATCGTAGGACGCCTGAGCTGGCCCTTCACGAAACTTGACTATGCCTGCTTTCGCTTAGTCGTGCCAGGAGTTCGCATCTAGGCCGATCGGCCGGTAGTCTCCTCTTCTCGACCATTCGTTGTCCCTACTTCTGCGACAATAAGGGACGTATCAAGACAAGGTCGTGTTGGCCCAGCCCGACTGTGCGACGGAACGTATAAAGGCGACACCTGGGCCCGACTTGCTGCGATGCCCATCACCATGGGAGCGTGCCAATGAAGGCTATACATAATATGCTAAATACCTTTAAGAGTTTATAACGGACAAAACTTCTCTTGCTATTACATGTCGGGATGCCTACACTTCCGATTGCGGCACCAGCAGGGTGCCCGCTGCTCTGCTCTTACAAGGAGGTCCTTGCATGGCGCGTCGCTTACTTCTTGCCGGGATGGCCGTCACCACACTCGCGGCGGCTGCGCTTCTCGGCGCAGCCCCGGCATACGCAACCAACAGCGGCGAAAACTGCAATGAAAATGGCGGTCCATACGACCCTGGGGGCGCCAACGCCGGAAACTTTTGCTACTTCTACACCTCAGACAATCGCGGCGCGGAAGAGGGGATCGAAGGAAACGACCCGAACCTCACTACCAACGATCCGATATACTTCGGTTACAGGAATTATGGTGGGACCGTAGGCGGGGTCGGCGGCGACCGCGGCCTCAATGACCCCGTCTATAACGACGCCGGTTCGGGCTTCAATCTCATTACCAACTGCGCGGTCACGGTTTTCTCCGGCACGGGATACAGCGGCCCTTATTCGTACAGGCTCCCTGCCTCCACGGGCTCCGGGAATCTCGGCAACGTTACGAACCTGAATCAGTCGCAAGAGGTCTGCACGGGCTGAAAAAGGCGCGCGCCCCTCCGGGTATCGCCTCAGGGGGGCGCGCATTCGCAGCGGTGACACGTAATGAGGAGACGGAGAATGCTGCCGGTTGATATCTGGAACAGCGCGGGGCCTCGGAGCCGCAGGCGGATCTGGGCGATTGTCACAGTGGCGGTTGGGGTAGTGAGCGTGGCTACGGCCGGCTGCGCAGGCAGCAGTGCGGATCCGGGTAAGGCGGCGGCCAGCGCCGACAATATTGCCCAGAGCACGGGCTACTCCCCGGCGCCGGGAGCGCCGCTGCTGCCGCTGTTCGCTTATTTGCAATCCAATTCTGAATATGACACTTATGTCCAGGCGTATAACACCGTGGTGTCGCGGTGCATGCTGAAATACGGCTTCGTTGACCCGCACCAGGTTTACGCCGGGCCGTCCATCCCGTCGATGTACCGGCGCTACGGGCTGACTGATATCGCTGCGGCGCGGAAGTGGGGATATCAGATGCCGCCGATGCTCGTGGTCAATAAGGTGCCAGTATCGGCGGCCGAGTTGACCCACGCGTGGAACTACGTGCTGACCGGCGGGACGTTGTTGCGCCCCAGCTCCAAGCCCGTCAGCTATGGCGGCAAGGTGCTGCCGGCCGGCGGCTGCTCGGGTGAGGCGAACCGGCTACTCGGCGAGGCACGAGTGTCGGGTATGACCCTCGCGCAGCAGCTGATGAACACCGCGTACTCGCAATCGCAGACTAATCCTGTTGTGGTCGCGGCAGTCGCGAAGTGGTCTGCCTGCATGGCCGCGCACGGGTTCACCTACAGCAGCCCGTACGCTCCATTCCAGAAATACTCGCTCGACAAGCAGGGAAGTGCCCCGTCGAAGCTGGAGATTGATACGGCGATCACCGACATCGGCTGCAAGCACAAGAGCAACCTGGTTGCCATCTGGTTCGGGGTCGAGAAATCGGACGAGGAGACATTGATCCAGCAGCACTTCGCCGCGCTTACCGAGCTCAGGAGCGATCTTGCCCGGACGCAGGCCGCGGCGCTTCGCGTGGTCGCGGGCTCCGTGAGCTAGGTTCTGCATCCAGTGGCTGACATCGATGAATTCGTGCCTTTCCACGAGCCACAGCTCCACCCGGCCGCGATGCCTCCGGCGATAGGGCCGACAACCCGGCCGCGCAGGCGCGTCCGGTTCGCGCTCGGTTTCGCGGTGCTGTGCGTCGTGGCGGCCGCCTCTGGTGTTGTCGCGGCCAGGTTCGTGAAGTCGCCGGCGGCGGAAGCAGCATTGACGGCCCCGCCGCCGCCAACGCAACTGACCGCTCCGGTGACCTTGAAGGTGCTGACCGGCACTGTGGTGACGCGGGGCACGGTAGTCAGTGGCGGCAAGGTGACTGCGGACCCTGTATCTGAGCTAGGGGCCAGCATGCTCGTAGTCACCGCCAGCAAGGCCCGGACGGGTGAGCGAGTTTATCCGGGCATGGTGGCGGCGGAGATATCCGGCCGACCGCTGCTAGTGCTGCCAGGGGTGATCCCGGCGTACCGGAATCTAGCGGAGGGTGACTCCGGCCCGGATGTCGCGCAACTGCAGAGCGCCCTCGCTGACCTCGGTTATGGGAGCGGGTCTGACCAGGCAGGCATTTTCGGCCGAGGCACCGAACGAGCCTTGGCGGCTCTCTACGCCAGCGTCGGATATCAGCCGGCCGGCGGCGTGCATAACGCCTTCCTGCCAATGGCCGAGGTTGTCTACGTGCCAACGTTCCCCGCGCGGATCCAGCAGGTGGCATCCCGGGTCGGTCAGCGGCTGAGCGGCCCGGCAGTGACAATCAGCTACGGCAAGCCCGCCGTAACCGCGGATGTTGATCCGTCGCAGAGCTCGCTGGTCCGACGAGGCTCGCGCGTGGTCCTGGTTTCTGCGGGCTCGCCGGTGTCCGAGCCAGCGGTCGTCACCCGCGCGGGGCCGGAAGTCAGCACAGGCCAAGCCGGCCCGCAGATTCCGATCCGCATCAGGCCGCTGCGGCAGTTGCCCGCATCGTGGCTCGGCCAGAACGTTCAGGTGACGATCACCTCAGCTCAGACGGCTGCCGCCGTGCTGGTGGTACCCGTATCGGCGATCTCGACCACAGCCGACGGTCAAGTGAGCGTGTCGGTGATCCACGCGCGCGGCCGGGTCGTCATCGTGCCGGTCATAGCCGGGGCCAGCTCGGGAGGATTCGTGGCCGTGCGCCCTACCAGGGCCGGAGGCTTGACGGCCGGCGAGCGGGTAGTCGTGGGAGCGGGATGACCGGGAGCCAGCCGGTTCCCGTCGTCAGCTTCGATGACGTCGGCAAGACCTACCCGGGCCCGCCGCCGGTGACGGCACTGCATGGCTGCACGACCCGCATACTGCCCGGCGAGTACGTTGCGGTGCAGGGCCGGTCAGGTGCAGGGAAGTCCACCTTCCTCAACATCGTAGGGTTGCTGGACAGGCCGACCGACGGCCGCTACCTGCTCGACGGGATCGATACCTCCGCGCTGCACGAGCGCGACAGAACCAGGCTGCGCGGCGGGTCCATCGGGTTCGTGTTCCAGTCATTCCACCTGCTCCCCTACCGCTCGGCGCTGGAGAATGTCCAGCTCGGGCTGACGTACAAGGGAACGCGGCGCGGCGCCCGGGCCGCTCTCGCAGCCGACGCCCTGGCGCGCGTCGGCCTGGAGCACAAGCTGCACTCACTGCCCAGCGCCCTATCGGGCGGGGAAAAGCAGCGGGTCGCTGTGGCCAGGGCGCTGGCCACCAGCCCGCGGCTGCTCTTGTGCGACGAGCCGACCGGGAACCTTGATACCACGACTACGGCCGAGGTCATGTCCGTCATTGCGAGCCTGCACCGCGACGGCCAGACCGTAGTGGTCATCACCCACGACGATGCCGTCGCGGCAATGGCCCAGCGGATATTGCAGCTCAGCGACGGGACCCTCGCTACCGCCGCGACGACCGCTGCGCCAGCCCCCGCCGGAATAGGCACGATGCCCGGAGGCGCCCGGTGAGCGAGGAGGCAGCAGCTCGGGCCGGCGTCCCCCGGCGGCGATGGTCACGGGGGGCATCCCTTGTCGACATAACCGACGAGGCGCTGGCCGGTTTGTCGCAGCGACCGGGCCGGTCTGTCATGACCATGCTCGGCACGATCCTGGGCATCGGCGCGTTCGTCGCGATTCTGGGATTCACCGCGACCGCGCAGGGCCAGATCAGCAAGCAGTTCAGTCTGCTCGCCGCGACGCAGATCACGGTGACCGATGTCGGCACCGGGCCATCTATCTCCTTCCCGCCCGACGCCGACCAGCGGGTAGATGCGATCCACGGGGTGACCGCTGCGGGCGTCTGGTGGCAGGTAACCCAGAACCAGCGCGGTGGCCAGGTGCAGGTATCCGCTCAGCAAGCGCCGACCGCAGTCCAGACGGCGGAAACGACAGGGCTTCAGGTCTCTGCCGCCGACCCTGGCGCGCTGACCGCGATGGGCGCGCACGTCCAGACCGGACGTCTCTATGACTTCTTTGCCGAGGACCGCGCGCTGCCGGTCGCGGTGATCGGAGCCCTCGCCGCTCGCGAGCTAGGCATCGCCCAGCTGACCGGCTACCCGGCCGTGTTCATCAACGGCGTTCCCTACACCGTCATCGGCATCATCTCCCGCTTCAGCCGTGCGCCAGGCGAGCTGCTGTCGGTGATAATCCCGGCAACGACGGCCCTGAACCGGTTCGGTGCACCCGCCAATCCGGGCGCCAGCATGACCGTCGTCACCCGCCCCGGAGCTGCCGACGTCGTTGGCAGGCAGGTTGCGGTGGCTCTCAGGCCAAATGCCCCATCGGACTTCCAGGTCGCCGCCCCAGCCAGTCCAACATTCATCCAGAACGGCATCGACACCACCGTCAGCAGCCTGTTCCTCCTGCTCGCTGGCATCAGCCTCATCGTCGGAGCGGTCGGCATCGTAAACACCACTCTGGTGGCCGTGCTTGAGCGCGTCCCGGAGATCGGACTGCGCCGCGCGCTCGGAGCCAGCCGCCGGCAAGTGGCCGCCCAGTTCCTCTGCGAAGCCGTGGCCCTCGGCATCGCTGGCGGCCTAGCCGGCACGGCGATCGCGGTTCTCGCCGTGCTGACATCGGCGCTCGTTCGCCACCTCACCGCCGTCATACCCCCAGGGCCAGTGATAGCGGCGCCGCTCGCCGGAGCCGGCATAGGCCTGCTGGCTGGTATCTACCCTGCCATCCGCGCCGCACGAGTCGAGCCCGTCCACGCCCTACAACGCTGACTTAGCTTTCCTAGGCGAGATCCGATCTCGTCATAGCTGAATTCAGCGATAGAGCGCCATAAGCGGCCGTTTTCCTGGTGATCAGCGTGTGCTGCCATCCCAACGGACGCTCCTATGGCTGCGATGGCTCACGTTCGGCGTGGCGGCATTCTTTGTATCCTCGGGACGCCTCAGGACAGTCCCGCCTGCCGCCCTTGGCGAGCTTCCACATAGAGCAGCGCGCTCGGCTTGCCGAAGTACTTGGGCAGATACGCAGTCTCAAGCGGGCCGTAGGACGTGTAAGAAAAGTGAAACGCCGAACCCCGAGCTGCCGCGATGCCCATCGTGGGAGCCCTTTCAATTTGGGTAGGGCTAACCCCTTAATAGTAACTAAATACGTTTAAACGCCTATAAGGTACAAAAGACGTCTTGCCAACCTATGTCGGAATACCTAGACTCGCGATTGCGGCACCAAGCAGGGTGCCCGCTGCTCTGCTCTTACAAGGAGGTCCTTGCATGGCGCGTCGCTTAGTTCTCGCCGGGATGGCGGTCACCACACTTGCGGCGGCCGCGCTTCTTGGCGCGGCTCCGGCATACGCCACCAACAGCGGCGAAAACTGCAATACAAATGCCGGTCCATATGATCCCGGAGGCTCCGGAGCCGGGAACTTCTGCTATTTCTACACCTCAAACAATGCAGGTGCAGAAATGGGAATCGAAGGAAACGACCCGAACCTCAGCGCCAATGAACCGATCTATTTCGACTACCGGAATTTTGATGGAACCATAGACGGGGTCGGCGCCGGCCGCGGCCTCAATGACGCTGTGTGGAACGACGCCGGTTCGGGTATCAACCTCATCACTAACTGCGCAGTCACGGTTTACTCCGGTACGGGCTACAGCGGCCCTTATTCGTACAGGCTCACTGCGTTGACAGGCTCTGGGAGTCTCGGCAACGTCACGAACCTCAATCAGTCGCAGGAAGTCTGCACGGGCTGAAATAGGGCACGCGCCTCTCCGCCGTATCGGCCGGAGAGGCGCGGGTCGGCCAGACGGACTCGTAGTGGCGAGCATAGTGCCTGAGTTTTCTCCGCCTTCCGCAGCTCGACGTTCCCAACGTGATCGATCTGGTCAGGGCGGGTTTCGGGTTTGCCTTCATGGGCCCGTCTATGGTGCCTGACTCCAGGGGCGTGCCGCTGCGACACGTCCGGCCCGGCACTGTCTTCGCTGTTTCGCTGATCACCCCGGAACTGCGGCCGCTGAGCGCGGCCGCTCGTGCACTTGCAGGCCTGGTCGTTGCCAGCTATCCAGCGCGCTCGACCTGTACGGCGAAGTCTGGATATGCCAGGTCAATGGCCGCCGCGGTGACGGCGCGGCTCAGGCGTCGCCGGGCCACCGTGACAAGATCGGGCAGGTGACGGAGTCAGATCAGCCGGACCCGCCTGGCCAGGGGCAGCCACCGTCCGAGCCCCACTCGGCTAGCGCGGTTCCGCCGCACTTCCGGCGCGGCATGGATCCGTGGCAGATGTGGATCCGGAACGCCGAGCTTCTCGCGGCGAAGAGCCGGGTGTTCCCGGCGCCCGCGTGGATGCGCCCGACGCGCGGCGAGCACCGGTGGCCGGTGTCGGTCAGCATAGTCGCGGCCATCGTGTTGCAATTGCTGCTTCCGCCCCGTCTGGAAACGCCGCTCCCGGCGCCGCTGCTGCCGTCCCTTGAGGGTGCGCTGCTGATCGGCCTGGCGATCGCCAATCCGGTCCGGATCGAGAAGCGCGGACCGACGGTGCGGGCGTTGAGCATCGCACTGATCATCCTGATTACTGCCGCGAACCTAGTCTCTGGCGTGCTGCTCATCAGGGCAATCCTCGAGGGAAAGGCCGGAAGTGCAGCCGGGCCGCTGCTGGCCAGCGGGGCATCGATCTGGGCAACCAACGTCATTGCTTTTGCCCTTTGGTACTGGGAGTTCGACCGCGGCGGGCCGGTAAACAGGGCGCAGGGCACCTCCCGGCTTCCCGACCTGATGTTCCCGCAGATGACGGCGCCCCAGCTGGCGCCGCCGGACTGGGAGCCGAGATTCGTCGACTATCTGTACCTGGCGTTCACCAACGCGACCGCGTTCAGCCCGACCGATGTGATGCCGCTGGCGAGATGGGCCAAGCTCACCATGCTCGTTCAGTCGGCGTTGTCACTTGCGGTCGCCGCGCTGGTGATCGCCCGCGCGGTGAACATCCTCAGAGGCTGACGTTCGTCAGCACCTCATTTCGAGGCGTCGCTGAGAGCGTCCGTGCCGGAAGGTTCGCGACTCTGGCACACCTGGCCCGGCGGCCTCTGCCGCGCCCGTGGAAGGACTGAACTCAACAACCTGCTCCACGTGACTGTCGGCAGGCGCCGCCATCATGGTCACGTTGCCTACGGTGGCGGGGTGCTTCCAGGTGCGCTACGGGATTGATGTTGCAAGTCTCGGCGAGTGGGCCGAGCCCGGCGTGATAGTGGACGCAGCCCAGTCGGCTGAGGCCGCAGGCTGGGATGCGCTATTGCTGTGGGATCACCTGGGGTTTGTCTGGGGCGCGCCGGCCGCCGACCCGTGGGTGGTCCTGGCTGCGGTTGCTCAGGCGACCGTGCGCCTGCGCCTCGGCACGGCGGTTACGCCATTGCCCCGCCGGCGCCCGGCAGTGGTAGCTAGCGCGGTCGCCACGCTGGACCGGCTCAGCGGCGGACGGGTGATATTCGGCGCGGGCCTGGGCGGGGTGCCGTCGGAGTTCACCGCCTTCGGTGAGTCAGGCGAAGCCAGTGACCGTGCGGCAATGCTCGACGAGGGCCTGGACGTGGTCACCGCGCTATGGTCCGGCGAGCCGGTTACCCACGCGGGCGCGTTCTACCGGGTGGACGGGGTCACCCTGGCTCCCCTCCCGGTGCAGCGCCCGCGGCCCCCGGTATGGCTCGGCGGCACTAGCGGCGTCGGCGCGGCACGCCGCCGGGCTGCCCGCTGGGATGGCTGGATCATCGGCTGCGACGATGAGCACGGCACCATAGTCGTACCGCCCGCGAGCATTGCCGCGGATGCCGCTGCCATAGCCGCTCTGCGGCGTGATCAGGGTCCTTTCGATATCGCTGTCACCGGAGTATCGGCTGGGCCTGGCGACCCGGTAGCGTCCGCCTACGCCGAGGCGGGGGCGACCTGGTGGCTTGAGCACATCCACGGACGCCGCGGCTCCCGCGCGAGCATGTTCGCGCGAATCGGCGCCGGGCCGCCGCGGTAGCGCCGAAGAAGCTCCCGCCACCCGCCATCGTGCGCGGGAATTCGTAGCCGCCCACGCGGTCACCGGAACTCCTATCCGGCCGATGGCTTCAGGTCCCGCCTAGTCCTCGGCATGGGCACCACGAGCACGGCCGGCTGTTCCTGCTGCCGTGACTTGCTGCGGCGTGCCTGGCGCGCCCGCCGTACCGCGGTGGCGTCCCTGTACAGGTCGGCGCCTCGCTGGGCGGCGATTGCCTGCATGGTGTTCGGATGCATGCTGTCCTCCTCGGTCACGGCGATCGCGCCGGTTGCCATCCAGCTCTGCTGGCCGGACACCATGACTACGAACTAGAAGTGCCGAGATGGACAGCGTCGCGTGAGCAATTCGGGTCGGCGGCTCATGGGCAGCATGCTGCGATAGCGGCAGCGCCTAATCGGGCGCGGTCGCGATGCGGCGCCACGAGCCGATCGCGTCGGCGCTGCTAGCGCTGGTCTCGGCGGGTTCCGAGCATCCGCTGGTTACGCCACCAGTCGGTGCCTTGCCGCGACTCGAGCCCGGTCCAGGTAAACGAGTCGGTACGGATGTCGCTGAACGTCCACCGGTTGAGAGTCCCGTCCGCCTCGGCGCCTTCGAGGACGATCGTCTCGCCAGCAGACCGGCCGCCCTCCAGCTGCACCGTGATACCTGTGACGGCGCCCAGGTAGTAGACCGTCCAGCGCTCGGTAACGGGGCTGAAGTACCTGAGGGTGGTGCCGCCAGGGTTCCGATGCGGCGACTCTGTAGTTCCCAGATCCACGATGACGTCCTGGATCGCGCGGCCGCCAAGAATCCACGCGAACGACCACTCCCAGTGCCCCTGGTAGGTACGGTGCCCGGCGGCGTCGTAGTACTCGACTGCCATGTCCCAGGTACCGACGAACTGGCCGAACAGCATCAGCTGGTCACGCAACGGCGGGAACGGGCCGTCGGCGCGCAAGCCGTCCAGGATCGGGAAGCCGATCGCGGGAAGATCGACGTTCATGCCTCTGCTCCTGTGCGTCCAGTAGGGATTGGTGGTTGATCGAATGAGTGGTTGACAACTGACTCGTAAGCTCGTCGTCGCTTGCCGGTGGAAGTCCGGTCCGGGTAGC
>Ga0335072_10004610_pt1 | contig 20399 bp, 17 predicted proteins | sample Lox_Sample_21_FD_206725 | JGI IMG/M metagenome (GOLD analysis project Ga0335072, IMG submission 206725) | Soil microbial communities from Loxahatchee National Wildlife Refuge, Florida, United States - Lox_Sample_2.1 | ecosystem: Environmental > Terrestrial > Soil > Wetlands | place: USA...
CGCTTCCGTCAGCACGCCGCCCTCGCCATAGCCGACATAACCGGGCGGGCTTCCCATCAGCAGGCTGACCTTATGTTCCTCCTTGAACTCGGTCATGTTGATGGTCGTCATGTTTTGCTCGCCGCCATACAGCAGATCGGCGAGCGTCAGCGCGGTCTCCGTCTTGCCGGTGCCCGATGTGCCGACCATCAGGAACACGCCGATCGGCTTGCGCGGATCGGTCAGCCCGGCGCGCGACGTGCGGATCGCCTGCGCCACCGCCTCCAGCGCGTGCGGCTGGCCGACGATGCGCTGCGCCATCAGGTCCTTCAGGTTCAGCACCGTGCGGATTTCGTTCGACTGCATCCGCCCGGTGGGAATGCCGGTCCAGCCGGCGACCACTTCGGCCACCGCCTGGCCATCCACGACGGGGAAGATCAGCGGCTCCTCGCCCTGCAGATTGTGCAGCTTCGACGCCGCGCCCATCAGCTTGTCGCGCAGCATGTCCTTGTCAGCGGTATTGGCGGGATCGTCGAGTTGCGCGCGCGTTTCCGCCATCTCCGCGGCGAGCGCCTTCTCTTGCTCCCACCGCGCCTGCAACGCTTCGAGTTCGGCCGCCTTCTGCGCACGCTCCTCCACCAGCGCCTCGCGGCGGTCGTGGTGCTTCTCGCCGGCCGCGATTTCGCGATCGACGATGCCGAGTTCGGTGTCGATCAGGCTGATGCGGCGCTCGCGGTCCTCGATCGGCGCCGGGATCGCGGACTGGCTCATCGCCACGCGCGCGCACGCGGTATCGAGCAAGCTTACCGACTTGTCCGGCAATTGCCGCGACGGGATGTAGCGCGCCGAGAGCCGGACGGATTCACTCACCGCCTCGTCCAGAATGCGCACCTTGTGGTGCTTCTCCAATGTCGCGACCAGCCCGCGCATCATGGCGGTGGCCATCGGCTCCGGCGGCTCGTGCACCTGCACCGTCTGGAAGCGCCGGGTCAGGGCGGCATCCTTTTCGAAATACTTCTTATATTCCGCCCAGGTGGTGGCGGCGATGGTGCGCAGTTCGCCGCGCGCCAGCGCCGGCTTCAGCAGGTTGGCGGCATCGCCCTGGCCGGCCGATCCGCCGGCGCCGATCAATTGATGCGCCTCGTCGATGAAGATGATGATCGGCTTGGGCGAGGCCTTCACTTCATCGATAACGCCGCGCAAACGATTTTCAAACTCGCCTTTCACGCCGGCGCCCGCCTGCAACAGGCCGAGATCGAGCGTGCGCAACGTGACATTCTGCAAGGAGGGCGGCACGTCGCCGGAGGCCAGCCGCAGCGCGAAGCCCTCGACCACCGCGGTCTTGCCGACACCTGCCTCGCCGGTGAGGATCGGATTGTTCTGCCGCCGCCGCAGCAGGATGTCGATCATCTGGCGGATTTCGCTGTCCCGGCCGAGGATCGGGTCGATCTTGCCGGCCTTCGCCTGGGCGGTGAGGTCGATGGTGAATTGCTCCAGCGCCGCGCCGCCGCCGCGCGGCATCGGCGCGCCGCCCTCCGTCACTTCGCCGCCCGCCGCGCCGAATGCCGCCGCTTCCTGCGCCTCGGCACTGTTGGCTGTGACGCTGGCGAAGTCGCGCTTCAGCAGATCGGGCGCGATCTTCAGCAACTGGCTCGAGGCGTCGCGCGCATGACGCGCCAGATTCTCATCCGCCAGCAGCGCCCACAGCAAATGCCCGGACCGTATCTTGCCCGCGTTTTGCTCCAGCGAGGCGAACAACCAGCCCTGTTTCATGACATCGGTCAGTTCCGGCGCCAGCGCCGGCACCCGGCCGTTGCCCGTCTTCATCCGTTCCAGCGACCGGTTGAGGTCCGCGGCAAAGCGGCCCGGCTCGATTTCATAGTGCTTGAGGATCGCCGACACATCGCCATCCGGCCGGTCGGCCAGCGTGACCAGCCAATGCTCGACTTCCACGTTGTAGTGCGTGCGCGTCGAGGTCAGGCCGATAGCGGCCTCCAACGCGCGGCGGCACGTGTCATTCAGGTGTCCGACGAGCTGTTTCAGGTCGATCGCGGCCATGGAGTTCCCCGCCCGGTTGTCTGTGCGGGGGCGAAACATGCGCCCACGGGGGACCATCCCCCTTTCCGCACTTCAACTGTATGTGTTACGCCGAACCGTTGTCCAGCATTTGAAAAGGTGCGCACGTGGCTCTGCCGGATGGATTCGATCTCGAGGCGCTGCTCGCGCCGATTCCCGGTGACGCGCCGCAGGGCGTCGACATCCGGGAGGATTTCTCCGCCCAGTCGCCGTATAACCGTCTGCGCGACGCGCGATCCGAGGCGCGCGACGCCGAGAAGATGATCGATGCGGGCAGCGACGACGGGCGCGATCCGACGCCGCTGTGGCGGCAGGTTCGCGACATCGGCCTCAAAACCCTGTCCGAGACGGCGAAGGATCTCGAAGTCGCCGCGTGGGTCACCGAGGCCTATGTGCGCAGCCATGGTCTCGCGGGACTGACGGCCGGGGCGAAACTGATCTCCGGCCTGGCGGAAAACTTCTGGGACGACGTGTTCCCGCTGCCCGATGATTACGGCGTCGAGACACGCGTCGCACCGGTGACCGGGCTCAACGGGCGTGACGGCAATGGCTCGCTGGTGCAGCCGCTGCACAAGCTGCCGTTGTTGACGCGTAACGACGGCACCACGGTTGCGGTGTATCAATACGACGCCTCGGCGCTGCTTCCCACGCTGGATGCCGAGCGGCGCGCCGCCCGGCTCGAGGCCGGCACGATCCCGTTCGACGACATCGAGAAGGAAGCGCGCGCGCAGGGAGCGCGCACCTTCGCACGCCTGCGCCAGGACGCGCGGGAGGCGCTGGAAGCCTGGCAGCACATGGCCGACGTGCTGGACGCGAAGGCAAGCGAGGACCCGCCTTCGACCAGCACGGTGCGCGACATGCTGCGTCATGTGCTGGATATTTCGATCAAGTACGCCCCGCCGGAGGCGCCGGAGCCAGGCGCTGAGGCGGCGGCCGAGGTGGCCGGCGAGGCAGGCGGTGGCGCGGCGGCCGGCGGCGGCGGCGTGGCCGGCTTCGGCGTTCCCACCGGCCAGCTCGCCAACCGCGAGGACGCCCTCAGGGCGCTGGAAAACCTGGCTAATTTCTTCCGCCGCACCGAGCCGATCTCGCCGCTTGCGTACACCATTGAGGAGGCGGTGCGGCGCAGCAGGATGACCTGGCCGGAATTGCTGGAAGAAATCATTCCCGACCGCGACGGCCGCAATGCCATCCTCACCTCGCTCGGCATCAAGCCTCCGCCGGTGGAGGAGGAGGGCTGAGGGCACATGCCAGGGTTTGGCGAGCGGTCGTAGCGATCGCCCGGCAGGCTCGGTTAGAGGCGAACACCCATGTGTTCACCGGCCTTTGCCGCGCCGTTGCGCTTCGCCGCTTGGCCCCTGGCAAGGCCGCGACTTAATGAAAAACATGGCGTGAGGCTGTGAACCATGTCATATCTCGCAACGGGTCGTTGACCCTATTCGCCGCTGCCGGGTATCGTTCGGCCCTTGCGGCGAGCCGCCAACGACACGTGCAGCCAGTGTCGGCACCAGCCGACCATAGCGATGGGGAAGCGAGCACATGAGTGCAAGCATACATGACAAGCTCAATCGTGTGCGCAAGCCACGCGTGCACATCACCTACGATGTCGAAACGGAAGGCGCGCAGGTCGAGCGCGAGCTGCCGTTCGTCATGGGGGTGATGGGTGATTTCTCCGGCGATCCCACGGCGCCGTTGCGGCCGATGACGGATCGCAAGTTCACCCAGATCGACCGTGACAACTTCAACGACGTCATGGCCAGCATGAATCCCGGCCTCAAGTTGAAAGTCGACAACAAGCTTTCGGAAGAAGGCGGCCAGATGGCGGTCGATCTCAAGTTCAACTCGATGGATGACTTCGAGCCGGCGCGCGTCGCGGCGCAGGTGCCGGCGTTGCGCGCGTTGATGGAGACCCGCGCCAAGCTGCGCGATCTCGCCAGCAAGGTCGACCGCTCCGAGGAGCTGGAAGGTTTGCTCGAGCAAGTGTTGAAGAATGAGAACGAGCTGAAGTCCCTGCAGGACCAGCTCGGCCTCGGCAAGACGGAGGGCTGATCCATGTCCGGCGCACAAGCCGCCACCCAGGCGGCAGAAGCCACTACCACCGAAGGCCTGTCGATCCTCGACCAGGTGATCGGCGCGACCAAGCAGACCGCGCCCGACCAGGCGCAGGACCTGGTGAAGAACCTGGTCCAGCAGGCGATGGCCGGAACTGTCACGTTCGACAAGAACCTGACCCGTACGTTCGAGCGCGCCGTCGCGGCGATCGATCGCAAGCTGTCGGAGCAACTCAACGAGATCATGCACGACCCCAAATTCACCAAGCTCGAGGGGACGTGGCGCGGTCTTAACTACCTCGTAATGAACAGTGAGACCGGTACCGGATTGAAAATTCGGGTACTCAATGCTTCGAAGCGCGATCTGGCGCGCGATCTGCAACGCGCCGTCGAATTCGACCAGAGCCAGCTCTTCAAGAAGATCTACGAAAACGAGTTCGGCACCCCGGGCGGCGAGCCCTATGGTTCGCTGATCGGCGACTACGAGTGGACGCAGCACCCCGACGACGTCGAGACGTTGCGCCTGGTCTCCAACGTCGCCGCCGCGGCGTTTGCGCCGTTCGTCTCGGCCGCCGGCCCCGGCATGTTCGGCTTCGAATCCTGGGAAGAGCTGACCAAGCCGCGCGACCTGGCCAAGATCTTCGAGACCTCGGACTACGCCAAGTGGCGCAGCCTGCGCGACAGCGAGGACGCCCGTTTCGTCAGCCTGGTGATGCCGCGCACCCTCGCCCGTCTGCCGTACGGCGCCGCCACCAAGGCGATCGACGAGTTCGACTACGAGGAAGCGCCGTACGACGAGTCCGGCGCCGCCAAGGCGATGGATCATGGCAGCTACTGCTGGATGAACGCCGCCTACGCCATGGGCGTGCGCATGACCGACGCCTTCGCCAAGTACGGCTTCTGCGTCGCGATCCGCGGTGCCGAGGGCGGCGGCAAGGTCGAGAACCTGCCCACGCACGTGTTTCAGTCCGATGACGGCGACATGGACGCCAAGTGCCCGACCGAGATCGCCATCACCGACCGGCGTGAATTCGAACTTTCCAACCTCGGCTTCCTGCCGCTCTGCCACTACAAGAATACCGACTATTCGGTGTTCTTCGGCGCGCAGACCCTGCAGAAGCCGAAGAAGTACGACCGCCCCGAGGCAACCGCGAATGCGGCGATCTCGGCGCGCCTGCCCTACATCATGGCTTCCAGCCGTTTCGCGCACTATCTGAAAGTCATGGCGCGCGACAAGATCGGCAGCTTCATGGAAGCCGGCGACGTCGAGCGTTGGCTGAACCGTTGGATCAGCAACTATGTCAACGCCAACGACAACGCCGGGCAGGAAATGAAGGCGCGCTATCCGCTGCGCGAGGCGAAGGTGGAGGTCCGCGAAATTCCCGGCCGCCCCGGCTCCTACAACGCAGTGGCCTATCTGCGGCCCTGGCTGCAGATGGAAGAACTGACCACCAGCCTGCGCATGGTTGCGCGTATCCCGGCCGCGTCCGGCTGATTGGACGGCGGGGGAGGGGGAATCTCGACGTGATGGGTTCCCCCTCCCCGCGCGGGAGGGGGGCAGCGGGAGGGGTCGAGCGGTTTCGATGGATTCGCCTCTTTCCGAACTGGAGACCGTGGTTGCGCCCTCCCCGCAATCTCCCCCCGCGGGACTGTCTGGGGCAGACGGGCCAATCTCCGCCGGCCCGCCGCTCCGCGACGCCATTCTGTCCGGCCGCTTCGTCGGCAATCGTGACAACGCACTGGAAGACGCGCTCGCCGCATTCCTGATGAGCCAGGGCGGCGAGGCGGTCGATCGCTGGTTCGGCACCGGCGCGGCGGCGCGATCGAGCACCGATCCCGACGCATTGCGCGGCGCGCTCGACCGCGACATCGCGGCAATCGACACGCTGCTGTCCGAACAAGTGGATGCGATCCTGCACGACCCGAGGCTGCGCCGCTTCGAAGGCACGTGGCGCGGCGTTGCCTGGCTGGTCGATGGCACCGACCAAAGCAGCCGGCTCAAGGTCAAGCTACTGAACGTCGGCTGGTACGAAATCTGCCGCGACCTGGAACGCGCCATCGAGTTCGACCAGAGCCATCTCTTCCGCAAGGTCTACGAAGAGGAATTCGGCACGCCGGGAGGCGAACCTTACGGGTTGCTGGTGGTCGACCACGAGGTGCGCCACCGTCCGGCAGCCAACGCGCGCACCGACGACGTGAACGCGATGGCCGCGTTGTCAGGCGTGGCGGCGGCGGCATTCTGTCCGGTCATTCTCGGTGCCTCGCCCACCTTGCTGGAAGTCGACAATTTCGCCGATCTCGCCAGCGTCGTCGACGTCGCCGCCCCGCTGCGCAACGCCGATCATGCGCGTTGGCGCAGCCTGAGCACGCGCCCCGACATGCGCTTCATCGGTGTGGCACTGCCGCATTTTCTCGCGCGCCCGCCCTGGGAAGACGATGGCACCCGGGCGGACAATTTCCGCTACAGCGAGTACGCGCCCACCAGTGACGAGCGGGTATGGATGAACGCCGCCTACGCTTTCGCCAGCGTGGTCGCCCGCGCCTTCGTCAACTACTCCTGGCCGGCCGACGTGCGCGGCGTGGAAACCGACCGGGTGGGTGGCGGCCTGGTGGAATGCACCGCGCTTGAGCCGTTCCACACCGATGCCGATCATGTCTGGAATCGCCCCTCGGTCGAGATCGTCTGGAACGATCATCAGGAACGCGCGTTGCTGGACGCCGGCCTGATGCCGCTGTCCTCGCTGCCGTTCAGTGATGAACTGGTGTTCGGCGCGGTGCGCAGCTTGCTGGTGCCGCAACGCTTCTCCGGCGCCACGGCCGAGGTGGCCGATGCCAATGCGCGGCTGTCATCGCAGATCAACTCGATCCTGTGCGCCTCGCGCTTCGCCCACCATTTGAAAATGAAGGGCCGGCAGATGGTCGGCTCCTTCCGTACCGCCGATGAGATCGAACGCCAGTTGCAGGACTGGCTGTCGCGCTATGTCAATGCGAACGTCAATTCGACCGGCGATTCGCGGGCGCGGTTTCCGCTGGTGGGAGGACGCGTGCGGGTGCAGGAACTGGCGGGCAAGCCCGGCAACTTCGGCTGCGTCGTCCAACTTCAACCCCACTACCAATTGGACGACGTTTCGGCGACATTTCAACTCGTCACCGATCTCGGCAGGCGGTAGCGATGCGGGCGGAGACAACGGATAATGGCGCAGCGATAGGCTCTCCCATCCGTTGCGGAGAGCATCCAGATCGTTCGGGGGATAAATGAGCACGACGGATCAGACCGCCACGACCTTGTTTCGGGCGGGGAAACTCACGGAAGCCATCGCCGCGGCCCAGACCGTGCTGCGCAAGGCCCCGACCGATCTCAGCGCCCGCGTGCTGCTGGCCGAGCTGCTGTGCTTCGGCGGCAACCTGGAACGCGCGGACGTGATCCTCGATGCCGCCTCGACCATCGATCCGTCGAGCGCGCTGGTGGTGGCGGAATTTCGCCAGCTCGTGCGGGCAGACATGGCGCGGCGTCAGCTTTTTCGCGACGGCCGCGTGCCGGAGTTCCTGGGCGAGCCAACCGACACGCAGCGGCTGCAGCTCTCCGCCCTGGTGGCGTTGCGCGCCGGCGACCTGGCGGAAGCAGCGCAACAGGCCGCCGCTGCCGAGGCGGTGCGTCCGCACTGTGCCGGCAAGCATAACGGCACCGCATTCGACGACATGCGCGACGTCGACGATTTGCTCGCCGGCACGCTGGAAGTGCTGACCACCACCGGAAAATATTACTGGGTGCCGACCGAGCGTCTCATCAGCGTGACCTTCCATGCGCCGAAGCGCCCGCGCGATCTGATGTGGCGGCGCGCGTCGGTGTCTGTGGACGCGGGGCCGGACGGCGACGTCTATGTGCCGGTGGTCTACGCCGGTGACGATGGGTTGAGCGAAAAGCAGCGTCTCGGCCGCGAGACCGACTGGCAGCAGGCCGAAGGCGGCCCGGTGCGAGGCCTCGGCCAGCGCGTGTTCTTGCTCGGCGAGGACGACGTCGCCATCATGGAACTCGGTACGCTGACCTTCACCGGCGTGGGCGGCGCATGAGCGGACGTGTCGGCAGCCGCGGCACGGCGGTTCGCGTCCAGGCGCCCTTGCTCGACCGGCTGATCGATGAAAACCCGGACCAGGCACGCGACCCGCCAGGTTCGGTGGCGGACACGATGACAGCGCTGCGCCAGTCGGTGCGCCGCGACCTCGAAGCGTTGCTCAACGCGCGCCGCCGCTGGCGAACCTGGCCGAAATCGCTCAGCGAGCTGGCAACATCTCCGGTCGGCTACGGCATCCCCGACTTCGCCTCCGGCGCGTTCAACGACAGCCGCCGGCGTGAGGAGCTACGACTGGAAATCGAAGATACCATCCGTCGCTTCGAGCCGCGCTTTCTGTCGGTGCGCGTGCACTTGGTGGAATCGCGCGAGCAATTGGAAACCTCGCTGCGGCTGAGGATCGACGCGGTGATGCACGCCGAGCCCGCCCCCGAGGCGGTGACGTTCGACACGGTGGTGGATCCGACCACCGACGACGTCCTGGTGCGCGCGAAGGAATAGGTACGAGCCGTGAGGGTGACGGCCATCGCGGGGAGGGGACACCGATCGGAGGTTGGCGCTTGTGGTGGAACCGCTGACAAATCCGGCGCGACCGCCTCCCCCAATCCCGCGCGATTGGATAAGCTCGCCCACGCGCAGTGGCGGTGGTATCATTTATCATCCGCCCGGGCAGCATCCGCCGGCAGTGGAGAATCCGTGCGGGTCATGCCGCCAGGATTCAGTCGAGTGCCGGGTTTGGAACATGGCTATTGGGTCCAGACCAACAACAACGGGCAGCCGATCGACCCAGCGACCGGCCGAACGGGTACGCGGGGACAGACCCACGTTCCTCTGCCGCGAGTTCGAACGTCTGACTGATTGAATGGTACCGTCATGTCGTCTCTGTCGAGCGCCGATCATGCCAACCTGCAAGCGGACCTCACCGGCCTGAAAGATTCACATCTGGTGGGAGTACTGGTAGGAGCAGGCTCCATCGTGCTGAAATTCTCGGATGGTGCATCGGTGCTGGTCCAATGCCCCTACGAGGTCGCAGAAGGCGGCAAATCGCAGAACGGCCACGGCGAGCAACCGGCGAGCTCGGCGACGCTATTCGGCTTGCTCAACCATCGGCTCAGTGGCGCGAAGGTAGACAAGCACGGGCGAACGACGTTCCAATTCGAAGCTGGCGGCAGACTGCGACTGATTCCCGATGACTCAGGCTTCGAGGCCTATGTCGTGAACACCGCGAACGGCGTTTTTCCAGTTCACTGAAGCATGCTCGTCAGGTGGGGGCACACTTGCATCCGGTCCGAGATAGGCAAACCAGACTTGCTCCGCGGCAGACCGTCCACTCCGCGAGGGGCAGTGTGGTTCCCGACCACGTCCGCAGCATCATCATGAAGCCGATGTATCTTCATCATAAAGTGGCATCTGCAGTTTGGGCAGAGCCAGAGCGCCTCGAAAATGTCTGATACGCTTCTCCCCTATTACGATCGCGAACTCGCCGCCATCAAGCGGCTGGCCGCCGAGTTTGCCGATACCCACCCCAAGATCGCCGGGCGTCTGCGCCTGTCGGCCGACGCGGTGGACGACCCGCACGTCGCCCGATTGCTCGAAGGTGTCGCCTTCCTCGCCGGGCGCGTCCACCATCGCCTCGACGACGAATTCCCCGAACTCACCGATTCCTTGCTCGGCTTGCTCTACCCGCACTACCTCGCGCCAATGCCGTCATGCATGGTGGTGCAGCTCGATTGCCAGGCCGATCTCGCGCTGCCCGCGCGCCTGCCCGCCGGCATCGAATACGAAACCGAACCGGTCCACGGCGAGGCTCTGCGTTACCGCTCGACCAGCGCCGTGACGCTATGGCCGATCGAGGTGGAAAACGTCCGCCTCTCCGGCCTGCCGATCGTCGCGCCACCCAATCCCGCCGCGTCCGGCGCCAGCGGCGTGCTTCGCATCACGCTGAAATGCCTGGCACCCGAAATGACGTTCCAGCAGCTCGGCGTCGACCGTCTGCGCTTCTTCCTGCGCGGCCCCGCCAATCAGACCCTGCCGCTCTACGAACTGCTGTGCGGCCATGTGATCTCGGTCGCATACGCCGATTCCGCGGTGGACACCGCTCCCGTCGTGGTTCCCGCGGCCAGTATCAAACCCGCCGGCTTCGCTCCCGATGAAGCGCTGCTGCCATGGTCCGCGCGCGGCTTCTCCGGCTTTCGCCTCGTTACCGAATACTTCGCCTTTCCCGAGAAGTTCCTGTTCCTCGACTTCGCGGGGATCGACACCAAGACAATGATCTCGGGCGGCAACAAGCTGGAGATATTCGTCTACCTCGACCGTCCTGCCCCGGAACTGGAGCGCAGCGTGGGACAGTCCGCGCTCGCGCTCGGCTGCGCTCCCCTGGTCAATTTGTTCACGCAACGATGTGAGCCGGTCCGGCTGTCGCATACCGACACCGAATATCGCGTCGTCCCGGATGCCCGCCGTCCGCGCGCCGCCGAGGTCTGGAGCGTCGAGCGTGTCCGCGAGACCCTGCCCGATGGCTCGTTCCGTCCCTGGCGCCCGTTCTACCGGTTGAGCGAGTCCGAAACCGCCAGCCCGCTGGGCCGCGCCGCTTTGCCATCCAGCCAGGCGGCGGCCGCCCCCGGCGGCGCAACCGGGGGCTATTATCATGTCGCCCGCCGGGCCGCCGCGCCCGGCGTCCCCGGCACCGAGGTCTTCATCGCCCCGCACGACCCGAGTTTCGATCCCGACAAACCCGCCGACACAGTGCTTTCGGTCGATGCGCTCTGCCTGAACCGCGACCTGCCCACCGACCTGCCTTTTGGCGGGGGACATCCCAGCCTCCGCCTCGTCGAGGGCGCCGCGGCCGTCGCCGCCATGCGCGCGGTCACCCCGCCAACCTCGACGCTGCGTCCGCCGCTCCGCGAGCGCGGCTTCTGGCGCCTGATCTCCCACCTCTCGCTTGGCCACCTCGCCGTGACCGGCGGTGCCGACGGCGCCAATGCCCTGAAGGAGATCCTGCGTCTCTACGACCTGCGGGAGACCGCGGAAACCCGCAGCGCCATCGAAGCCATCATCGGCATCGCCGCCCGCCCCGGCACGGCCCGCGCCCCGGGCCGCTCCGGCGCCTTCTGCCGCGGCCTCGACGTGACCCTGGAGTTTGAGCCACGCACCTGGCAGGCCTCCGGCCTCTACTTGCTCGCCTCGGTGCTGGAACACTTCCTGGCGCTGCACGGCACCATCAACAGCTTCACCCGCACCACCGTCACGCTCCGCGGGCGCCCCGGCACCGCCGCCGCCTGGCCCGCCCGCAGCGGCACCCGCGTGCTCGCATGAACGTGGTGACGCAAGGCGAGGGGGACGCTGTCCCCCTCGACCCTCTGCCAGGGGACAGTCGTCCCCCGGACTGCACCAAACGGATAGTTTCCAAGGGGCGTCGCCCCTTGGTGGGGGGTCCAGGGGGGCAAAGCCCTCCTGGCCTTCCTCCCCAGGTCCGGCGGGCATGAGGGCGCGCTCCGTGTTGGCCGGGCTGGCAGCGGCGCCGAGGCGTTTTCGGTTCGATGCCGCCGTGCGCGTGCTGGCCAGGGCAAGGCGCTCGGATGATCCAGCCGAGGTGATGCGTTTTCGCACCCCGACCGGGCTGGCATATCCGCCCGCGGACGTGCTGGAAGTGGATGCGCGCGGGCCGCAGCCCGAGCTCACCGTCGGGATGATTGGCCTGACCGGCCCGTCAGGGGTGCTGCCGCGCTCCTATTCCGAGATCGTCACGCAGACCCGCCGCAATCGTTCGCTGGCGCTGCATGAGTTCCTCGACTTGCTCGGGCACCGTTTCGTCGGATTTTTCGCCCGGGCGGCGATGAAATATCGCCCGGCTCGCGCGGCGGAAGCGGCATCGTTGCGGGGGCCCGGCGCCACCGATGCCGTTACCCAGTCGCTTCTGGCACTGACAGGTTACGGCACCAGCCATCTGGCCCCGCGCCTGCTGACCGGGATCGAGCCGATCCTGCACTACGCCGGATTGTTCGCCATGCGTCCGCGCTCCGCGGACCGGCTAGGCGCCATGCTGTCCGACTGGCTTGGCATGCGTGTGCAGGTGGATGAATTTGCCGGCGCCTGGCTCAACCTGCCGCCGGATCAGCGAACGCGGATCGGGGCGGGCGGCTCGTTCAGCCGGCTGAGTGTCGATGCGGCGGCCGGGGTGCGCGCCTGGGATCCGCAGGCGCGGTTCGTATTGCGCATCGGGCCGCTGGACGGGGCCGGATTTGCCAAATTGCTGCCCGACCGTCTGGCCCTGCATCGGCTGGTGTCGCTGACGCGTGCCTATGTCGGATTTGAACTCGGCTTTGCGGTCAATCCGATTTTGGCGGCAAGGGACGTGCCGCCGCTGCGCCTCGCCAGCGACGGCGCGTCGCGGCCGCAGTTGGGGTGGAACACCTGGCTGCCGAGCCCGATCGGATCAGGGCAACCCCGTGGCGATGCAGTGGATGCGGTGTTCGAGGCGGAGGTGATCGAGGCGCAGCGCATCGCCGCAGAATGGGTGTCGCCATGAGCACTTGGGGCGGCGGCTATGTCACGGACATTGCCTACGTGAATGGCTGGTACCGCGAGCAATCGCCGCTGATCATGGCGCTCGCGTGTTTGCTGGGCGGCGTGGCATCGCCGATGCCCGGTCCCGACGACGAAGTGAGCTATCTGGAACTCGGCTGCGGCCATGGCTTCGGCGCGATGGCGACGGCGGCGAGCAATCCCAACTGGCGCGTGACCGCCATCGATTTCAATCCGGCCCATGTCGTTGCCGCGAGGGAACGTGCGGCCGAGGCCGGGCTCGACAACATCACGTTCATCGAGGCCGATCTCGCAAGTCTCGCCGACGACCATGCGCGGGCGCGCCTCGTCCCCATGGCCGATTTCGTCTCGATGCATGGCGTGTGGTCGTGGGTGCCGGTGGTGGTGCGGACCGGCATTGTGAACTTGCTGCGCGACAAGGTGCAGCCGGGCGGCGTGGTGCATGTCAGCTACAACGCGCTGCCCGCCTGGGGCAATGCGCTCGGCTTTCAGCGTCTGATCCGCTCCGTCGGCCGCCAGCGTGTCGGCCGCAGCGACCGGCAGGCCGGCGAGGGACTGCAATTCCTGCGCGAGTTGTTCGCCGCCGACGCGCTGCAACTGCAACGTTCGTATGTCGTGCAGGCGCTGATGGAGCGGCTGGGCGAATTGCCCCTGACCTATCTGACGCATGAATACATGAACGCGTCGTGGGCGCCGTGCTTCATGGCTGACGTGGCCGAGGCGCTGGCGGATGCGAAGCTGGAATTCGCCGCATCGGCCAGCCTGCACGAGAACTTTCCCGAATTGACATTGAACGACGCGCAACGGGCGCTGTCGCAGCGCTTCGACGATCCGATGCTGCGGGAGCTGATCAAGGACCATTGCCTCGAGCGGTTGCTCCGGCACGATGTCTATGTCCGCGGGGCGCGGCACATACCCCCGCCGCAGCGGGACGCGGCCCTCGCCGACCTCTCGATCGTGCTGCACGTGCGGCCGGAGGAGATGCCGCGCGAAGGCAATTTCCCGGCCGGAAAGGCCGAGCTCAACCCGAAATTCTATCAGCCGGTGGCGCGTGCGCTGGCGAACGGCCCCCGCCGGGTGCGCGATTTGCTCCAGCTTCCCGAGATCGAGGGCAAGCGCGACAACCCGGCGGAACTGATCGGCGTGCTGGTCGGAGCGGCGCTGGCGGACGTGGCATTGCGGCCCGACGCGCCGCCCTCGGCGGTCGCCCGGCGCTTCAACCGGATGGCGGCACGCTGGCTCCGGCCAATCGAAGTGCCCGACCGTCCGATGGCGGCCGCCAGCTATCGTCTGGGGATGCCGGCGCCTGCCTCCGTGCTCGATTTGACCGTGCTGGAATACACCATGGCCGGCGAGGGGACGGTCGAGGCATTGATGCGTTGTTTCGCCACCGTCGCCACCATCAACGACGAGGCGAAACTGGGAGAGGTGCTGTCCGCCGCGATCGAGAATCGATTGCCGCGGCTGCGCGCTGCCGGCGTGCTGTAGCTCCCGCCGCGCCTCAGCCCGCGTCAAATGTTCCAATTTGTTCGCCACGGGTCATTCCCGTGCTATACAGACCCAAGCATGACGAGTGGAGGAAACCGACCGTGCGCAGCTTCATTGCACCTCTGATCTTGGCTCCGTTGGTGTTCGCGGCCGTGCCGGCTTTCGCACAAAGCAGCCCGTCGGCAGACCAGATCATCAATTCGCTCAAGCCCAGCGGCAATCTCGTCTCAGGCGGCACGCGCGGCATCCGCCTTGCTCCGCCGAGCGGGGAAGCGGCATCGCCGCAGCAGGCCACGCCGGTGGCAACCGGCTCGCCGCGGGCTCCTTCGGCGCGCCCGGCGGCAAAGCCCATGGCGCCCACGCAAACCACCCAATCGAGCGGCCCTTCGGTCAACCTCACGGTCGACTTCGCCAATGGCTCGGCGGAACTCACGCCGCAGGCGATGGCGACGCTGGACCAGCTAGGCAAGGCGCTGGCGAGCAATGACCTGGCGAGCTACCGCTTCCGCGTCGAGGGGCACACCGATACCGTCGGTTCGGCGTCGTACAATCAGAGCCTGTCCCAGCAGCGCGCCGAAGCGGTGGTGAACTACATCGAAACCAAGTACGGCGTGCCGTCGACACGGCTCGAGGCAGTCGGCATGGGCGAGAAGGGCCTGGTGGTGCAGACCCCGCCGCAGACGCCGGAGCCGCGTAACCGCCGCGTCGAGGTGATCAACCTGGGCGCCTGACGCGGCGAGACGTGGCCTCGCCGCGCCGGTCATGCGCTCCGGTCCCGCAGCGGACGATACCATCCGCCTGACGCCTCCGCCGTCACGCCCGTTCCGCTTGAGCATGCGGGTGATGGTTGGCGCGGTGGCGGCCGGGTTGGTGGTCGGCTTTTCTGCCTGGCTGGTCTGGCCGGTGTTTCGCCAGGCGCCGCCGACCGGCGCCCAGCCGCCGTTCACGCGGCCTTCCCTCCTCCAGCCTGCGCCGGGACCGCAGACAGCGCCGGCGTCACCTCCGGCCCAGGGGCCGACAGCATCGGGGCCGCAGACAGAATTGGGGCCGACAGCATCGGCGCCGCCATCGGCCCCTGGGCCGCGGACAGCGTCGGCACCGCCGCCCGCCCTGCCGGCCCCCGCCGCCCCCACCAACCCTCCTGTCTTGGCGCCCCCTGCTCCCGCCCCGCCGGCGCCGGCAAGATTCGTCATGACCACCGCCAGCGAGGCCGAGATCAACGCCGACGTCCCCACCGGCATGGTGGTGTTTCGCCTCGCCGAGGACCCTTCCATCGTCGTGCTGGATTTTGCATCGCTGCGCACCCAGGGGCTGATGCTGAACAGGGTCGCGGCCTTCGTGGAGAAGGCGGCCGCGCCGCGCGACCGAGTGCTCGACGATACCCAACTGAACCAATTGATTCATGCCGGTGGCGATACGGTCGAGACGTTCTACTATGGTCACGATTACAGCGCCGAGGCGTTGGCGCGGTTCTTCGCCACGGCGGACCAAGACCATATCCGGCTTGACGACCAGGAACTGGAGCTGCGCCAGCTTCTGTCGCAACTGGGCTGGCTTGAGCCGGGCGCGCGCGGCGGTCTGATTTCGCTGCCCCGCAGAGGCGCGAATGCGAACGTCACTCCCGAGGCGCGCCGCGTCATCCTGCGGCTCGAACTGGCGCATGGCGCCTATTTCAGCGATCCGGCCTACGCAGCCTTCGTGCATCAGTTCTGGGAACTCGCGCTGAGCGATACTGAACGCACCGCCATCCGGCACTTCCTCGCCTCCCAGGAATACGATACCGCGGACGCGGCGCTGGTCGAGAACGAGATGCAGGCCTATCTGATGTTCACGCAGGATCCGATGATCTTCACGCCCAAGGACATCGGCATGGCGTCCCGCCGCCTCTCCGACCTGCAACGCTTGTTCCACCACAACATGCCGGCAGGATGGCTGAGCGATTTGCTCGGCAAGACACTCGACCTGGAATCGGCGTCAACGCGTTAGCCGCCGGCGTTCCGTTCGCTGCATCCCCGTTGCCGCGGCCTCAACCGACCGCGTCACGTCGCACGCCAGGGGGCGCCAATCCATTCGTGCAGATGTTGCGGCAGTTCAGCGTCCGGCGTCTTCACGAGGTCTTTCGCCAACCGTCCCGCGACCATCGAGGCGGTGTGGGCGTCCAGCGCATCCTCGATCTCGCGCAGCCAATAGGCGGGCGCCACCAGCACCAGACGTTCGAATGTACCTTCGCCCGCGGCAATGCCGATCTCGTCGGCGACGAAATCGGCAAAGCGCAGCTTCTCGCGCTGGTGCGGATCCTGCCGCGGCTCGACGCCATGGCTGCCCGGCCGCGCGCTTTCAAAGTCGCGGCCGGGACGATCGGAGCCAAGCTCGTGCGATGGCAGGTGCGCACTGGCTGAATCGAAACTGCGTTCGGTGCGCAGCACGTGCTCGGCGTCCGCCATGACGAAGCGCGCATGTTCGCCGTCGGCGATCAGGAAACACAGTCCGCTCCTTACGGCCATGTTCGTCTCCCTTCAATGCGACATCAGGACCGGCAGCGGCGCAGCGCGCAGGACATGCCGCGTGACGCCGCCGAACACCGCTTCCCGCATGCGGCTGCGGCTGTATCCGCCCATCACCAGCAGATCCGCGCGCATGTCGGCCGCCGATGCCAGCAACAGCGCGGCCGGATCGGCACCGGAGTGCGGCACGAGGCGCAAGGTGGTGGCCGCGTTGTGCCATTGCAGCGCATGGCCGAGCCGGGCGGCCGAGCCATCGTCGCGCCCTGCCGCCTCCTGCACGGCGATCACGCCGACCGCCTCCGCCGCGGCGAGCAATGGCGTGGCCGCGGCGACGGCGCGGGCGGCTTCCGGCGTGTCCTTCCAGGCGATGGCGATGCGGCGGCCGATTTGCTCCGGCGGCCGTGGCGGTGCGATCAGCAACGGCCGCCCACCGTCGAGCAAGACCGCCTCCAGCAGATCGAGCGTCACGGCTTCGCCGTCCGCGGCGCGGCCCAGCACGGTCAGGTCGGCCGTGCGTGCGCGATCGGCCAGCAGGCGAGCCTCATCGCCGGTCTCCACCAGAAAGGCGGCGGACGGCGCGCCGGCCAGGGCGTTATCGGCGAAAGCGATTTGCTCCTGCGCGCAGAACGCCAGGACCGCTTCGCGGGCGCGGTCATGCCGGGCGTCGGCGTCGCGCTGCAGCGATTCGAACACGTCGCCGATGCCCGCGCCGCCGCCGTAATCGCCGGTCGAGATGGCAACCAGCAGCTTCTGGACGTCGAGCCGGACATGCAGGAACTGCAAGTGCCCGGCGGAGCGTCGCGCCATCGCCAGCGCGGTGCGGAACACCGCATCATGCGTGACGGTGCCGGGCGCGTGAACCAGGATGCAACGGAACATGCGGGCCTCCGATCGGGATGCAGCTTGCCGCCAATCGGCGCGGCGCACGTTGATCTGCGTCAACCTCCGCACAATGGTCCGGCCCTTGCATAACCGCCGCGATGACCCGATGTTCGGCAACCTTGAGGTGACAGACATGCCGGACGTCGAAATTTATACCCAACCGTGGTGCCCCTACTGTGCCCGGGCCATTCACCTGCTGTCAGGCAAGGGCGTGGCGTTCCGGGAGATCGAGGCGCCGCATGGCACCGCCGAACGCGCCGAGGCGACCCGCCGCTCCGGCGGGCGCACCACCGTGCCGCAGATCTTCATCGGCGGGCGGCATATCGGCGGATGCGACGATCTCGTGGCGCTGGATAGGGCAGGCAAGCTCGACGCGTTGCTGCACGTGGCGTAGCGGCGGCGCGCCGGGCGGTGTCGTTGCCGCCGCATTGCTCTGCCGCCGATCGGGCATGCGACAGCGGTCCCAGGTCACTTCCGCCACTTCCGGCTGGCACTCCCTTGCCGGGACTGCCAGAATTGTCCATCTTTGCGGAATGACCAAACGATGACCACGAGTCCCGTATGATCCACTACCAGTTGAGGTGCAGCCAGCAGCATGAGTTCGATGGCTGGTTCCAGGGCATTACCGCATTCGAGAAGCAGGCCGCCTCCGGGTTGGTGGAATGCCCGCATTGCGGCGACGTCAAGGTGAGCCGAGCGCTGATGGCGCCCGCGGTCACCACCAGGGACGTCGAAGCGCCAGCCGCCGCGGAGCGCGCGCGCGCCCCGCAGCCCTCGCCCCCTGCTGTCGCTCCTCCATCCGCCACGCCGGGGACCCCCGCGCCGGGCACCGCCGTGAGCGGCCCCATGCCGGCGCATATCCGCGCCATGCTGCAACGCATGCGCGCTGAGGTGGAGAAGCACTGCGATTATGTCGGCCCCTCCTTCGCCGACGAAGCGCGAAAGATGCATCGCGGCGAGAGCGAGAAGCACGGCATTTACGGCGAGACCACCCCGGGCGAGGCGGAAGCCTTGAGCGACGAGGGCATCGAGGTTGCCCGCATGCCGTGGGTGCCCCGCGCGGACGGCTGACCGGACCGCGCCGCCGCTGGCGCGGCGCGCCATGTCCGCCAGTCCGGGCGGCAAGCCCCCCGGCCGCCAAATCCCCCTGGCCGCCAAATCCCCCCGGCCGCTCTTGACTTTACCCGGCGCGGTCGATCTGCGCCGCGACGCTCCGCGCCGTCTGCCGGAACAACACCTGCCGCTCCTCTTCGCTGCGGGGACCGCTGCGGCGCAGGTCCTTGCCGAGATCCACGCCACGCTGCACCGCCGGACGCTGCTTGATCGCCTCACGCCAGCGCGCGACGTTGGGAAACTCCTCCAGCGCCTGGCCGAGCGGTTTGGCAATCAGCACCCATGGCCAGGAAATGATGTCGGCAATCGAATACGCGTCGCCCACGATGTATTCCCGCCCGGTCAGCCGCCGCTCCAGCACGCCGAGGCAGCGGTTGTACTCGTTGGCATAGCGTGTCTTCGAATACGCATGCTCGCCCTCGGCGTAATTGACGAAATGGCTTAGCTGCCCTGCCATCGGTCCGAGATTTCCGACCTGCCAGAACATCCACTCCATGGTCTCCTTCCGGCCAATCCGGTCGGTCGGCATGAAGCGGCCGGATTTCTCCGCCAGATGCAGCAGGATGGCTCCGGATTCGAAAATCGGCAGCGGCCCGTCGGCCGCCTCGTGGTCGACGACCGCCGGCATGCGATTGTTCGGACTGATCTTCATGAAGTCCGGCTTGAATTGCTCTCCCTTGCCGATATTCACCGGAAGCAGCCGATACGCCAGCCCGGTCTCCTCCAGCATGATGGAGACCTTCCAGCCGTTCGGCGTCGGCCAGTAATAGAAATCGATCATGCGCTGGTGCCTTTCAATGCGGCGATCTCCGCCGGGCCATAACCGAGCTCGGCGAGGATCTCCTCGGTATGCTCTCCCAATGCGGGCGCGCCGAAGCGGATATCGGCCGGCGTCGCGGAGAACCGCGCCGCGGGACGCGTCTGACGCAGCCGGCCCGCGGCCGAATGCTCTGTCTCGGTCAGCGTTTCGTTGGCGATCACCTGCGGATGGCGGATCACCTCGCTGCGCGTCAGCACCGGAGCACATGGGACACCCTCGGCGGTAAGTCGCTCCAGCCACTCGGCGGCGGGACGCGTCAGCAATGTCTCCTGTGTCAGCCGCAGGCGATCTTCGATGTTCCGCTGGCGCAACGCCGGCGTGCGGAAGCGCGGATCGTCGAGCCATTCCGGATGATCCAGCGCGCGGGTCAAGCCTTCCCATTGCTTGTTGGTCTGCACCGCGGCGCTGATATAGCCGTCCGCCGTCGCATAGATCAGGTCGATGGCGCTGGCGGTTTCGGCCTGCGGCTTCTCCCGGCCGACGAAGGTCTGGCCGGCCATGTCCGAACTCCACAGGAACTGCAGCACCGCATCGAGCATGGCGAGGCGCACGTGCTGGCCCTCGCCGGTGCGCGCGCGATGCAGCAGTGCCGCGGTGATGGCCTGCGATGCGGTAACGGCGGTGAGCTTGTCCGGCAGGATGGTGCGCACCAGCCGCGGGCGTTCGCTATCGGAACCTGCCTGGATCGTGGCCAGGCTGGAAAGCGCCTGCACCACCGGATCATAGGCCGGCTTCGCTGCGTATGGGCCGCGCTCGCCGAAACCGCTGATCGAGACGTAGACAATGCTCTTTGCCACCGCGCGCACCGCGTCCTCGCCAAGCCCCATGCGTTCCACGACGCCGGGCCGGAAATTCTGAATGAACACGTCGGCGC
>Ga0335072_10004611_pt1 | contig 20398 bp, 25 predicted proteins | sample Lox_Sample_21_FD_206725 | JGI IMG/M metagenome (GOLD analysis project Ga0335072, IMG submission 206725) | Soil microbial communities from Loxahatchee National Wildlife Refuge, Florida, United States - Lox_Sample_2.1 | ecosystem: Environmental > Terrestrial > Soil > Wetlands | place: USA...
TCGCTTTCACAAGAAGATCCAGTGGGGTGAACGACCGTGGGGTATCGCAGTAGAGGTGGCCTGGTTCCTTATCTCAGTCACCACGATCAAGGTGCTTGTGTAGGGTAATGTGAGCCTAGGCGGTGCATAGAGTGAAAGTTACGGGGATACGACAACAAGAGCGAGACAAGTCAAGGTACGCTATCTACGTCGACAAAAAGTACGCCTTTAGCTTAAGCGCTGACGCGCTTCTTACGAAAGGACTCATGCTCGGTCAGGAGTTTGATGCAGTGCAGCTTACGGCCTACAAAAAACTCTCAGCCGATGACAGAGCATATGGGCTAGCGCTGGCATATGCGACGCGCCGCTTGCACAGCCGCTACGAGCTTACTCAATATTTTCGGCGCAAAGATTACGGCGACGAGCTGTCCGAGTGGATCATGCAGAGACTCGAAGCGGGTGGTCTGGTTGACGATGGAAGGTTCACTGAAGCCTGGGTACACGACCGTCGCTTGCTCAGGCCAATAAGTAAACGGCGGCTTGTATTGGAGCTACGTCAAAAGCGAGTAGCTGATGATGTCATTGAGCGAGTATTTGCCGACGATCAAACCGATGAGCGAGCAATCTTGACCGAACTCATTGTTCGTAAGCGCAAGCAGACCCGCTACCGTGACGACGTAAAGCTTATGCAATACTTAGTGCGTCAAGGCTTCAGTTACGATGATGTTAAGTCGGCACTAACACCGAAAGGCTGGTGATTTGAAGACTAGTTCTTGTCTGAGTCTTCAGAGAATTGAGCACTCTTGATCGCCGCAATGATATCATTGAGTGCTGACGGTGAGTGCGGTAGTAAGAGCGTGTTCGTTCTCGATGCCGCTGCTACGTCACGCAGCATGTCGGTATAACCGTTGAGTGCTACAAGCTGCATAGCTTCTTCGGCATTAACGCCAGTGGCCTCGCTAAGCTGTGTAACCGATTCGCGTAGTCCGTCGATAATGGCCTTACGTTGTGCCGCGGTACCTTCGCCCTGCAGACGCTTACTCTCTGCTTCTGCCTCAGCGCGCTTAATCGTCAGGGTTTTGTCGGCCTCACCCTGAGCAATAGCTGCTTCCTGGTTGCGTCGTGACGCATTAATATTGTTCATAGCCTCTTTGACTTCACGAGCGGGGTCAATGTTAATCACCAAAGCTTTCACGACGGTATAACCATACGTCGCCATACTGTCGCGCAGGGTGTGCTCGATAGTCAGAGCCATATCTTCAACGTCGGCGTAGGCCAGGTCTAAGTCCATACCTGGTAACTTGGACCGTACTACGTCCGACGTAAAAGCTTCCATTTGCGCTTGAGGCTCGTCAAGCAAATACCAGGCCTCTTGTACGTGTTTAGGGTCGACCTTGTATTGCACGGCTACTTCTATAACAACAAAGACGTTATCCTTTGTCTTAGTCTCAATCTTAAGCTCTAGCTGGTCGACCTGTAGGCCCATACGGGTAGCTACGCGATCGGCAATTGGTATACGGGCATGGAGTCCTGGCTGAGCTAAGCGTAGGAATTTCCCGAAACGCTCGATAATAGCAACCTGCTGCTGTTCTACGGTAAATAAACTCGCAGCTATCGCAGCAGCTATGATGATAACAATACCAACTATAAAAGCGATCATGCTCTAACTCACTCTATTAAACGCCATCGTACGCCGGATACCTATGTAAGGTCAAGCATGAGTGAAATGATCGCAAACTTACGCAGCGACGCCGGCTGTGGCAGGCGTACCCTTGAGTAGATCATTAATGACAATTTTCCGACTAGTAATCTCGTTAATCTGGTTTCGATCTACACCAAGACTTCCGCCGACGAGCCGCTTGAGGGTACTCTGTGTGACGTAAATCTTCTGTATATACATCGTCTCAAGCTCAGTAGCATAATCACTGACTTTTCCGACACTCTGCTTGCTGACAGTAACAACCGGTTTGCCAATCAGTGTAAAGCCAATCTTTAGTATCTTTTCTAATCTGACAAGCTCACCTGGTGGTGTCAGTACCTCATGATCATCTACGATGAGGCCCTGCGGCATAATGTCGCGAATGTCTTGATACAATAGTACGAGTTCACCCTTACTGAAACGGTCGTTACAATAGAATCCCTCGATCTTTAAATTGTTTGGATTGATAATGGGCCGACTAATGGTGGCAACTTGCTGACCGGCGCGCAAACTCATTACGGGCCGATTCGAAAAAGCCTCACTTAAACGTAACATGCTTATAGTATAGACCCGATCTAGCCTAGCGAGACGGAGTGTTGTAAAAAAGATGATTAAATGGTTTCAAATCGTATCCTTAGGAGATGTATCACATAACTTTAACAGAGGAGTAGCTTAGTGGTTATGAGTCAGATAAACGATACGGTGGTGTGCCGCCCCTGAGAGCACGTGCTGGGATATCCTTGCGGCGGTCGCCGCACTCGAGGTAGGATAGGGACATATGAGTAGTGTAACGACCTGGGAAATAGATTCGCATAGTTCGGCGCAAACTGAAGAGCTTGCTTCGAAGGTGGGGCGTAACTTGCGCGGCAGTGAAGTGATTGAGTTGGTCAGTGATCTGGGTGGGGGAAAGACAACATTTACACGCGGCCTAGTGCGTGGTGCGGGTAGCGACGAACGGGTGCGTAGCCCGACATTTACGTTGAGTAGTGAATACAAGACTTCCAAATTCACCATAGCACACTTTGACTTCTATCGGCTTGGCGAGGCTGGTATCGTGGCCGATGAGCTAGCCGAAGTGGTTGGCGATACACAATATGTTGTCGTAGTAGAATGGGGAGAGATAGTCCATGATGTTTTACCGGCTGATCGTCTAACTATCCACTTCCTACGAACTGGTGATGAATTACGAAAAATTACCTTTGAATATCCCAACTCACTTGCATACTTGCTGAAAGGGCTCGAATGATAATCCTTACACTTCGTACAGATAAACCCGATGCCGAAATTGGCTTATACGACGGCGACAAGCGGCTGGCGTATGAAACATGGCAGGCGCATCGTCAGCTCGCAGAGACTCTCCACTCTAAGATCGAAGAGCTACTACGTGCACAGAGTAAAGATTGGCAAGACATTGACGGTATTGTGTGTTTCCAAGGACCTGGTAGCTTCACTGGCCTGCGTATCGGTCTCACGGTTAGCAACGCCCTGGCCTACAGTTACGATATTCCCGTAGTAACTACACAAGATCCACGGTGGCTTGAAACGGGTCTTGCACAGTTGGCTAGGGGTGAGTCGGACACGGTCGCGTTACCCTTTTACGGCGCTGACGCGCATGTTACCCAGCAGAAGAAGTAAGTAGTATATACAGGCAGACGAAGCTATTTGACATCGCGAAGCGTAGCTCTATACTTATACATTGTAGAGTATAAAAAATAAAAAACTTCCAAAGGAAATCCTGCAATGAGTCGCGCAAAACGTGTATCTTCTTACATAGCCGTTCTGGTGTTGGTGATTTCATCGTTACCCCTAGGGCTTACTAGTGCCGTTCACGCGCTTGGTACTACGCTGTATTGGTGTGATGTCGCGGGTACTGGTACCGTAGACTTCAACACCGCAGGAAACTGGAATACTAATAGTAGCTGTTCTGGCGGCACCGCGGAGGTACCTGCAGCAGGCTTTAATCTTGTATTTGATAACACGAACCTTACTGCGAGCGAGACTATTAACGATGACATCAGTGGTCTATCACTAGGATCTATTACATTTCAAGGTACGAGCGCAAGCTTCTATGGATACACGTTAGCTTCTACGAATAGCTACACACTGACTACTACAACTGGCATAACACAGAACGCAAACAGTACCGCGACGCTTAAGCTGAATCTAACGTTGAGTGGTTCACAGGCGATTACAAATACTTCCACTAGTCAGCTAAATATAGGTGACTCTACTGGCGCAACCGCGACCACCCTAACTATTGGCTCTAATACACTAACCCTGACCGGCAATGCTACCTGTGCGGCTATGAACGTATACTCCGCACTAAGTGGTGGAGGTGCCTTGACGGACAACTATACCTCCGGTGGCGTGAGCCTAGATACCAATAGCCCTAACTTTACGGGGACGATTAATGTGAACGGTGCATTCCTTAATGCGAACAGTGCTCAGGCGCTTGGCTCATCCACCGCCACAACTGTAGTGGCAAGTGGCGCATCCCTTGGGCTGGGCTACGCTGCTAATACAACGTATCCGGAAAATATAACCCTCAGCGGTGCCGGTAGCGGAGGTGCTGGAACGATAGTCACTGGTACGATTAGCCCTGTTCTATGTGGTGCTGGTGGTGGTAGCGGCAATAACTCCACGACATATACTGCTACGCTATCAGGCACGGTAACCCTCCAGTCCAATGCCACCGTCCTCACAAGTCAAGGATACAACCTTACGGTTGCGGGCCCACTCGCCGGAGCCTTTACGCTTACGGCTGCGAGCGGCTCAACTGGAACATTGACGATCGCATCGTCGAATAATACGTCCAACACCCCAAACACACCCAGCGCCAGTTCGACACCAACAACGCCCACAACTCCCGGCACTCCTGACACGGGATTCGCGCTCGCCGCTGCTCATCCTGCTGCAACATTTGCGGTCTCGGCGATAGCGGCTGGCTTGATTGCTGGTCTAGCATTTCGTGCTAACCGTAAGCTCGCGCCTGTTCGTGCCAAGACGGGCCGTAAGTAGGCTGCTATAGCCCTACCGGCAACGTATAGTAAGGTATCTCCGCGAACCGCAGTCAAGAATATGTAACACCAAAAGCAAAGAAAAAACCAAAAGTGGACAGACAGACTCAAACGGTATTTGACCCCATGTTCACCGGTCGCACGACTCAGCAGCGATCCTCGAGGTATGTTCGTCGCTCTAGTCAGTACTTTTCCGCAAACCACTTCATAGACTATCGATCACAATCTCGGCCTAGTATAGCTGTCCCGACCAGCCAAACGCCCGTATCTACGGTCCAGCAGGAAGAATCGGAACTTCCAACTGCCTCCACGAGTAAAAAGACTAGCCTTGTCTTAAAACTCCGAAATGCCAGGTCTTATATACGTACTCGCATCCCTAACCGTCAGATAGCGCTTCTGTATGGTATGGCTACTGTTGTGTTTGTGGCTGGCTTGATCGTTAGCGTTAGCGGAGCTCAAACGAACCGTGCAGTTGCTGCACAAGTAACTCGACTACAAAAACAGGCTACGGCTGTGGCCAGTAGTTCAACCAGTGCGGCCACCGTAGTAGTGCCGTCTGCTGCGAAACCGTCTGCAGCAGCTGTTGCCAAGTACACTGTCACGCCGAATGACCCGCGTTACATCGACATACCAGCTCTCGGCGTTCACGCTGAGGTGCTACCCGAAGGTGTCTCAAGTAGTAATCAGCTCCAAGTCCCATGGGATATCTACGAGACGGGCTGGTATAACGCATCAGCACAACCTGGCCAACCTGGAGCCATGCTCATTGATGGGCATAGTGGTATCGACGGTATGCACGGTGTATTTTACCAGCTTAGTTCGCTCGTCAATGGTGATCAGATAACAGTAACTCGGGGTGATGGTCAGAAATTTACATACACAGTTGTTAAGGTCCAGGTCGTAAACGTCAAAAATATCGACATGCACAGTATGGTTGTATCGGCAGATCAGAATGAACCGGGCTTAAACCTCATAACATGTACGGGTGATCAAATTCCGGGTACGGAGGAACTGAACGAACGAGTACAAGTCTATGCTGTCATGCAGTGATTGTGTTGTAGGTCACGAGGGCGTATTATTAGAACAGGAATTGTTGTTTTTGAAACAATCCGACCGACCGTTATTTATTTTTGATACACAGATTGGCGACATTGGCTGACTAGAGGAGTGAGAGCGATTGTCTGTCGCGCCATTCTGCGCCTGACAGAAAGGAAAATATATGGAAGTAATACTTGCAGCGGTGTTTGCTGTTGTTGGATTAGGTGCGGGATCGGGTGGAGCGATTTATTACGTAAAACGCCAGCAAGCCGCGGAAGCTGACAAGGCTCAGAAGGAGCTCAGTAGAGCTAAGAAGGAAGCTGATAAGATAGTGCAGACTGCGCGTGATGATGCGGCGCGTATTGCTGAGGACGCCCGTAAAGACGAAAAACTACGTCGGGGTGAACTCAAGGATCTCGAAAACCGTCTCGTCCAACGCGAGGCGGCTTTTGATAAGAAGCTCGATGAGCTGGATAAACGCACTGAATCACTGCGCCGTGGTGAGGACGAAGTGGAGCAGCTCAAGAACGAGATTCGCGACATCCGTGTTAAGCAGCAGGAGAAGCTTGAAAAGATTGCGGAGCTAGACAAAAAAGAAGCCGCCGAGAAGCTTATGCAGATGACTGAACGTGATATCCGTGGTGATCTCACCGGGTTAGTTTCTAAGCTACAGAACGAAGCCAAAGAGGATGCTGAAGAGCGAGCTGGGCTGATTATTGCAACAGCGATGGAGCGTATGGCTAGTGAAGTCACTGCCGAACGTACGATCACAAGTGTGAAGCTTGAAGACGAAGAAATGAAAGGTCGCATTATTGGTAAAGAGGGGCGTAATATTCAATCCCTACAGCGTGCGACTGGCGTGGATATCATGGTAGATGACACACCAGGTTACATTGTGCTTAGCAGCTTCGATCCGGTGCGCCGTGAAGTAGCGCGTATTGCACTCGAGATGCTTCTTAAGGACGGCCGCGTACACCCTGGTCGTATTGAAGAAGTTGTTGAAAAGGCACAAAAGCAGGTTGAGAAAGACGTGGTACGTGCCGGTGAAGATGCTGCCCGCGAAGTTGGCGTTATTGGTATTCCGAAAGAAGTCCTACACTTATTGGGTGAACTCAAATACCGTACGAGCTACGGTCAGAATGTACTGAAACACTCGACTGAGATGGCGCATATCGCTGGCATAATCGCCGAAGAAATTGGCGCCGATGTTAAGACTGCTAAGTATGCTGCGCTGGTACACGACCTCGGTAAGGCGCTTACGCACAAGATGGAAGGTAAACACCACCATATATCGGGTGAAATGCTTCGTAAGTACGGCGCACCCGAAGCAGTGGCTTTAGCTGCCGAGCAGCACCATGATGACGTCGAAGCGACGAGCGTCGAAGCGCTAATCGTACGTGTCTGTGATGCCATATCGGCTGCACGTCCTGGTGCTCGCAACATCAGCGCTGAAAACTTTGTAGAGCGTATGAAAGACCTGGAAAATATTGCCAATAGTTTCAAGGGGATTGAAAAATCGTATGCGATCAGCGCCGGTCGTGAAGTACGTGTCTTTGTAAGGCCGCAGCAGGTTGACGATCTCAGTGCTATCCGTCTGGCTCGCGATATCGCGGCTAAAATCGAGAGCAGTATGCAGTACCCTGGTACGATCAAGGTGAATGTTATTCGCGAGACTCGCGCCGTCGAGTTCGCTAAGTAATGAAAGAAGAAATTGAAGTCAAATTTCTAGATGTAGCTCATGATGTAATTCGAAGCAAGTTAGAGGCTGCCGGTGCTGTTTGTGAGCAACCGATGCGAGTAATGCGTCGTGCTATCATTGACTACCCTGACAAACGACTGTCGACTTCATCTGATACGGGTTGGGGCTGGGTGCGTATTAGAGACGAGGGCGACAAGATAACCTGTACCTATAAGCATATTGCCAAGGACGGTAATGACACGATACATGAAATAGAGATCACCGTGTCGTCGTATGAAAAAGCGATAGAGATTTTCGAAGCAGTTGGACTAAAAAAACATTCTGAACAAGAAACGAAACGAGAGACTTGGCGCATCGACGACGTCGAAGTGGCCCTGGACGAATGGCCCTGGATACCATCCTATATAGAGATTGAGGGTTCGTCTGAATCATCAATTAAGGCGGCTGCAGAAAAGATAGGGCTATCCTGGGCTGATGCGCTACATGGCAGTAGTGATCGTCTATATCGTACCTATTATCCCAAAATGGGCTCTGAAGAAAGTGTGAGTGACATGGCGCAGCTGACATTTGGCGGTGGATTGCCGCAATGGCTGAAGGAGCGCCAGTAATGGTTTTACTAGGTGGCGCCTGTACATGATTGAAGTTTGGTTTGAACCACATGCTGAGACGGTAGATAAGGTGGCTAACAGGGCTTCGGGGTGGAATGATGTGCCCTTATCAGAACTGGGTAGACAACAGGCAGTAGACCTTGTGGAGCGTTATCGGGGTCGGGGTTTGGCTGCGATACGCTGTTCCGACTTACAAAGGGCCGTTCTAACGGCTGTGCCGACCGCACGCGAACTCCATCTCCCCATCTATCCTGATGTGCGGCTGAGAGAGTGCGACTACGGAGACATGACAGGACGTCCTGGCAGGATGACAAGTGAAGAACGGCTAGAGCATATAACCAAACCGTTTCCCGGAGGCGAAAGCTACACGCAGTGCATGCAGCGCATGAAGACGTTTTTTGATGAGCTCAAGCGCTTATTTGACGATAAGAGTGTGCTGATCGTAGGGCATATGGCAACACATTGTGGCATAGAGTACCTCGGGCTTGGTAAGCCGCTCGAGGACTGCATTCTAGAGCGCCGGTCGCCCCAACTCGGCTGGAGATACGAGTTGCCATCATGAACATCCTATACGTAGGCGACATAATGGGTGCTATGGGTAGACGAGCCGTAGAGCATGCACTACCCGCTCTGCGTAGAGAGCGCAATATTGATGTAGTGATTGCTCAGGCTGAGAACGTTACTGAAGGCCGAGGTATGACACCGGCAGATTTTAGCAAACTACAGGCGCTCGGTATAGATTTCTGCACGGGTGGGAACTGGACACTATGGCGTGACGAACTACATCCCATGTTGAGTGATCCGGACGTGCCTGTTATCCGACCCGCTAACTATCCGGAAGGCACACCCGGGCTGCGCTATAAGTATGCGCATACCACGAAGGGGGATGTGCTAGTGGTGAGTTTAATGGGGCAGATTGTCGGGCGCGATGCCGACAAACCAACCGACAACCCTCTAAAGGTTATCGACAAGATTTTGAGCGAAGAAAGCCCGACTAAACGAGTGGGGTGTGTGGTAAATCTACACGGGGACTTCAGTAGCGAAAAGTTTATCATAGGTTACTATCTCGATGGCCGGGTGAGCGTAGTAGTGGGAGACCACTGGCACGTACCGACAGCCGATGCTGACGTTTTGCCGAAAGGCACAGCCCACATGACCGACGTAGGAATGTGTGGCTCATTAGATTCATCACTCGGTGTTGCCTTTGACTCGGTGCTACCTCGTTGGCGCGATGGTTCGCAAACGCGCAATGTCCTCGAAACCTCAGGCCGCAACCAGTTTAATGCGCTCCTCGTCACTGTAAACGAAGCAACTGGCAAGGCGATCGCCGCAGAGCATATCCGCCAGGTGTGGCAGTAAACCCTACCCTTCTTTACCGCCAAACCCAATCGCTGCCAGCACTACCGTGGCCAACATGTTAATAATAACGATATTAACTGCGTTAAGTCCGGAGTTTAGAGTCATTAATATGGCGCTACCGAGCCACACAGTGCCGATGACACCAGCCGTATAGGGGTATTTAATAAATAGGATAACATCTTTAAGCATCACCAGCCTCCTTTGTATGTAGCTGCACTGCGTCTTCGCGCGGGCTAATGCGTCGAAGTAGCTGACTAAATAATACCGGATCACGCAGTGCTACACGTTCCAACCATTTGTTGATAATGGCAATAGCCTGCGAAGCGCTCAAACTGTCGTCAGTGTCGTGGATGATGTCAGGGTGCTCCCGAGCAATAGTGTCGACGGCTTCAGCAAGGATGTTTGCGTATAACATATTACGATTGAGTGCTTCCAGCATGGCGATAAACGTCTGCGAAGCCCGTAATACCTCAGACGACTCTAGTCGAACAACTAAACCAAGGCGATTGTCCTTATTGGCTATTTGACCGAAGGCGTGTATCAGCTGACCTTGCTCAACGAGTTTACGTAAGTCTCGTGCGCCAGTAGCACTGTCAAACGCCTCTTGCACAATGCGACCAATCTCGCTTACCAAATCACCACTGCTCGGACTAGTGCCAGTACTGCGTGTAGGCAAATACTGTGCGGCGGTATTGGAAAGGCTTTGTAGTGGAGTTAGGCTACTGAGCTTCTTGAGTGCACGGTAAAGATCATTCACGAAGTAACGTAAAAACTGTTCAAAGACGCTTGCTACTGTACCTTCCTCATTGTAGGCACGACCCCACTCAACCATAAGACTATAAAAGGCGGCACGATTACGCGGCACAGGAGCGGAGATGCCGAAATCTATAAGACCAACTCGATTGCCGGTCATAAAACGAATGTTGCCGGGGTGTGGGTCGCCAGGAATACGCGAAAGAGTGAATATACCGACTAGACTCTCAACACCTGCGATCTGTAGCTGGGTATCAAGATCGGAGCCAAGGTGTTCCTTGATAAATACTGCTGGATCAGTACCTGCTTCCTGTAGTCTTAGGAGCTCGGCACCAGAGATACCGTCGACGTAGTCCTGCACGATAATATGTGTAGTACAGAGCTCCATGTATGTCTTAGGTATAACAATGTAGGGATGATCTTTGTATACCTGATACAGCTCATTAGCAAACGTTGCCTCGGCTATGTAATCAGTTTCACTCAGTGTCGCGTAACGGAATTCCTTTATAGCGGCATTCATCTTAACCGTTAAATTGGTATACTCCTGGGAGGCAAAGCGTTTACCAAAGATACTAAGCAAGCGCAAATCAGATTTAAGAAGCTCGCGTACCATTGGCCTCAATACTTTTATGATTATCTTTTGGCCGTTGGCATGCTGGGCAATGTATACTTGACCAAAACTGCCTGCTGCGAATGGCTCTGGCTCTACGAGTACGATGTCGCGCAGTTTTTCAGAAGGTAATTCACCTCGCAGTAGCTCGATAATATCCAGTGGCTGTGTATCGAGATTTTCAAAGATTTTCAAACGATTAGGGCTGTGCCATCGTCGCATAACCGGCGTGTTATACATGACGCCTTGCATGAACTTTACGTAAACGCCACCGAGTGACAAAAACTCTTCACAGAGGAGGTTATACATCTCCTGTTCGCGTCCTCGCTTACGTAAGTAATAGACACGTGCGCCTAATTTCGCGAGACGCCTAGTGCGTGCGCGTCTAGCGGATGCAATGTTTTTTTTGTGACTACCGCTCACTGCATCTCCTCCTACGCTTTAGTAAAGCCTATTACAAACAATGCCAACGTAGAGATAATTGCTGCAACATATAGTTTGAAAACCTCATTCGGTGCTGACCGAGTTGCAGCCATCAAAATGACAGCAACCCAAATAAGGACGATGGTTGAAAACACCGATACATACTTCATGTATATATATGATATCACGTACCCCTGAAGCGTGACTGGCTGTCACGGCGTTAGCTACCCTAGTCTTTAGAGGCAAATTACAGTATAATCATGTCGTTGGTTGTCGGGGTGTGGCGCAGCTTGGTAGCGCGCAGCGTTCGGGACGCTGAGGTCGCAGGTTCAAATCCTGTCTCCCCGACCAAGCTGAGATCACCCTCAACTTGTATCCAGAATCCGTAGGATTTTCCTTGCACAATTTAGACGTAGGGTTTTGAATTGTAGGAGAACAATTAACGGGGAGTGGCGCAGTCTGGTAGCGCACCGCGTTTGGGACGCGGGGGTCGCAGGTTCAAATCCTGTCTCCCCGACCATGAAAAGGCACTGATGCTATGTCGGTGTTTTTTCTATTTATGTCGGCGTACATTCATCATTGTGCGACAGATTGACACTCACCTTCCTAACCTTTACCAGTAAAAGCTAGTAGTGTTGTTTATGGGGCTGTAAGGCTGCCATAAACGCCACTGGTAACCATGGTGCTGCATGATGGCTTGATTCCACTATCCTAGCATTGTTATCTACGAGATCTGGGCAACACAAATGATTTAACTGTAGATAAGCGCGCAATGTTTACTTTTTGACATAATATCGCTTTTTGAGCTAAATAATGCTATTGTGAATAAAAAGAGACATGATGGATTTCTCTCGATTAGATATGTCAGAAAATCTACTTGCCCGAACATATGATCGCTTACAAACAGCCTACCTCACGCTAGGCGTGTTAGCGACAACGGTCGCTATGAACGCCCTTGACCCACAAGAGCTGACTGTACATGCAGGCGATTCGCTGCCGGTGCAAGCAGAACGAGCATTCCCTTCCGCATTGCCCACTAGCGCAACAGCGCTTGATCTGGTTGTGCCGCTCGCTCAAACTGCTGCAACCATAGAAATAGCACGGGCTACCACTTCTCAAAAGGAGCTCTTAGGAATGGCAGCGACTGCACAGGTGCTGGCCTGTAGCGCTGACGCTGTAGCTGATCGAACATGGCTTGATCCTGCCGAGAGAGCCCAACCTGACGTAGGTTTCTCTGCTATAAGTGACGCATGGATAAGTAAGCTCCTACTCGATGTGGGAGATAGACGCCGCAATCCATTTGCGCGGTGGGGTTTCCGAGCGGCTGCATTAGTGGGGGCAAGTTACGCTACGGTAGGAGAATATTTGGTCAATGGTGCAGATGGTGGCAAGCTAGACCTTACTTCGCATACCGCAGGTATTGTGGTGGGTGTAGGGACATATCTACTTGAGAAGCGTAAAAAACAAAAATTACGCGCCGCAGCAGAGAAAAAGAACTAGTTATCGAAAAGGATAGTCTTCCGCAAACGACCGTCCTTCATCCCAGATGTATGGCTATTAGTTCAAAGCGGCGTTGGTTAAGGATAACCTTAGTATCTATAACCCCGTTCACGTGCATCTTACGCAGGTAGCTTACTTGATATGGAGAACTTATGATTCGAGTCTCCAAACATATAGTCAGCCACACTCAGTAGGAGTTGTTCAAAACTTTTCCCTTCTGCTTGACCACGGTACTTTGTTGCATTTAGACGGGGTAGGGTATAATTCGCTTAATAACTGAAGAACGAAAATGGAAAGTCAGCCTATACCGCCGGCCAATCCAGTAACCTACCAACAGGCGCCTACTCCGCTCCAGCAGCCACAATCCTTGACTGAACCACTTGGAATGTTCAGCCGAAGAATGAGCAGGCTTGCTTTTTTGTTAAGCACAGTTTACTGCCTAGCACCGCTTGTTGTAGCCGCATTATTACAGTTTATTCTGCAGTCTATACTCAATAGACTAATATATTCCACAACGAGTGTTACTACATTAAGCACTACACCAAACGCACTCATTGACGCATTGAACGTAATCATCATAGTCATTATTATTGCCGCAGTCCTACTGATCTTCCCGGTGAAAGTATCAGCCTATGTGCGGCGACTCCATGACTTGAATCAGTCGGGCTGGCTAACTCTCCTGATACTGGTGCCGTTTGTAGGCATACCGCTTTTCCTCTATTTACTCTTTGCACCAGGTACCCGGGAGCAAAATAAGTACGGTGCGCCAGTCAGCTCGTTACGTTATTTGGTTGTTTTAGGTTTCAAGAGACCGTCATAAGTCCCTCTAGGGTCTACCACTCTAGACCTGGTAGCGAGGGGGGTGTCATAGGCTACTGGAAGAGGCTATCATTACACCACGCTTATTGATCTCACGAGCTTTCTCTAGCTCTTGAGCGAAAAACTCGCTACTATTACTCAGCCTAACCAATGCGCCTCTCTGTATAAACAGCGGGTCAACATACCGAAACTTCTTGTAGGCAGTGGTGCCATTTTTACTCAGCCGTGAGAGAGACTTACTTCTGAGAGCTTGTAGTATTTGTTGCAACTCTGCGTTCTTGGAACCGACCAATTTTTTGACTACATAGTCGTCATTCTGCCAAAAGTCATCTTCTGATATAGTTCCGTCTTTCAGGGCCTGACGTAAAACATCGGCGAATAGCCTATATCTAGATACGGCTTCGAACTCACCCCAGTGTTCCATCTGTTGTCTCAGAAAGTTTTGAGCAAACAGTAGAGCAGTGTCTTGATCTGCTAGCACAATCTTGTTGTCCTGCGCTAGCAGCGCCAGCACACAAGCTGCAACAACGTCTTCAGGGAACTCTCTCAGGGAGTAGTCGACTCTATCGGCACACAAATCTGGTAAATCACGTTCCAGTAGGCCAAAGTGATGGTAATCGGTAATTCTATCAACGGAATAGCCGTACTTGTTGAGAATAGTGGGGATCTCAGAACTAGTAATGTACCGTTCGTGCTGTTCATCCTGGTAGTTTTCTGTTTTGCCATCCCCTACAACTCAATCAATAACATGAGAAAAGGCTGTATGTGAAACGTCGTGCAGCAATCCTGCTATTTGTTCTTCCTCGGAAGCTCCAAGCCTTTGGAGGAGAATCATTACACCTACGGAATGCTCGTAGCGTGAGTAGTTCTGCTTGTGATAGAACTCGTCAGGTATGCCAAACTGAGCTATACCTTTTAGCCGCTGCACCGGTTGAGAGTTGATAAGATCTAATAGTACGTTTGAGTTAACCTCAGCGCTGCCGTAAACCCTGTCATCAATAGTCATACGATTATCTTAGCAGGCTACACCAAGTGATGGCAGGGTGTTCGATGAGCCCCAGTTCGTTTAAAAAAGTCTGCTCCCTACCTGACCTTTTGATACAGTATCAGTAGGTATGCAGGAAGAACATCAACGTAAGGTCGCGGTTATTGCTGAGCAGATTAAGCAGCATTATCACACGAAGACTCCGTTTCGTGTCTTTCATGGCAGCACTAACTCAACACGCACTCTTTCCTTCAAACGAAACGAAGTAATCGACGTTAGCGATTTCAACACGATCTTGTCTATTAAAAAAGATACGTGTACAGCGGTTGTAGAGCCTAATATTCCAATGGATACATTAGTAGAAGCGACGACGCGACTCGGGCTGCTGCCACCAGTAGTTACAGAGTTCCCCGGAATTACAGTGGGAGGTGGCATACAAGGTGGTGCTGGAGAGAGTAGCTCATTCAAGTGGGGGTTCTTTAGCCAGACGGTCAACTGGATAGAATACGTACTGGCAGACGGATCAGTTATAACTGCTTCTCCAACGGAACACGCTGATTTGTTTTACGGCGCCTCCGGGTCTTCCGGTACACTTGGCGTAATTACTGCGTTAGAAGTACAACTCATCCCAGCTACGAAGTACGTCCAGTTGACCTATACGCCAGTCGCATCATTCGAAGCTGCAGTCAGCGCCATGGAGCGAGCGGCGAAAGAAGATCATGATTATATTGATGGCATACTATTTGGGAAAGACCACGGCGTGATTATCACTGGGAAATTATCCAATGACGTAGCGGGGAAAATCCATCATTTTAGCCATGCCTATAACAACTGGTACTATCTGCATGCTGCCGGTATTGATGCCTCCGCCACTGCCACGACAGAAACTGTGCCGCTAAAGGAATACTTATTCCGTTACGACAGGGGAGCCTTTTGGGTGGGCCGCTATGCCTTTGAGCGTTTTGGGTTGCCGTTTAACACAGTGACTCGTTTTATCCTGAACCCAATACTACACACTAGAAAGTTATACCAAGCCCTGCAGGCAAGTGGTGCATCACAAGAATACATAATCCAAGATCTGACACTACCGATATCGACCACAGTAGCCTGTATGAACTTTATAGACGAGCTGACGGGGATCTACCCTCTGTGGGTATGTCCAATAAAACCCGAGCCTCGTTCACCACTGCTTTGTAATGGGCTACATACACCACTCGCGATCAATATCGGAGTGTGGGGGCCACAGATACCTAATTACTCGAAGTTCAAACGACTCAATACTCGTATCGAGGCTAAAGTAACAGAACTTGGTGGTAAAAAATGGTTATACGCGCACACCTACTACACGGAGGCCGAGTTTTGGAGTATCTACAGCAAGAGCTGGTACGAAAAACTTCGCAAGAAGTACCATGCAACTGCGCTTCCTACCTTGTATGACAAGGTTAGGGTGCGAGAACGTCAAGTGGTTAGTAATCGTCGCGGCCTACGCAGCGCCATATTCGGCCGGACTACACTACACATTGAGAAATAGGTGTAACTCCAGGGCGGCACTATTGTTCACTCGACTCCTCACATATCTCAATAGCCACGTTACGTACGCCCCTTGGTATAATCGTAACCAGTATGTTGAAGCTGGATAAACATGGAGTACAAATTGCTTTAGGTATTCTTTGGTTATTAGATGGCGCACTGCAATTACAGCACCAAATGTTTACCAGCAATTTTGCCACGCAGGTTATAGCTCCAGCAGCACAAGGACAGCCTCTATTTGTCAGCGGTCCTATACATTTTGGTATACATCTTTTTTTACTCCATCCGGCAATTTTTAACGCACTGTTTGCACTCACTCAACTAGGTCTTGGCATTCTTATACTCTGGTGGCGGACTCGGAAGTTGGGCCTATTACTTTCAATCCCGTGGTGTCTTATTGTCTGGGTGTTCGGTGAAGGCTATGGTGGTATTTTTAGCGGCCACACGCTACTGCTTATGGGTGCACCTGGCGCCGTTAGCCTCTACGCTATCTTAGCGCTAGCTGTTATACCGTCGAAGCGGCGAGAGAAAGAACAGCAAGCTGCATTTTGGCTTGCTTTGATCTGGCTTGTTCTGTGGGTGGGTGGCGGTGTCTACCAGCTTCTGCCTGGGCAGGAGTCAACGAGCGATATTAGCGCCATGATCACTGGCAATGTTCAGGGAGCGCCCGGCTGGCTCGCTGCAGTCGACAGCCACGTAGCAAAGGGTATTACAGATCTTGGGAGAGTGAATAGCTCAACCACATCGACTCCCAGTCAGCTTGACGCTACTATGGACATGACGAGCCCGCAGATGATGCATATGACCAACGAACCATATACACCAAAACAGGGAGCGTCCGGCTACGTATTTGTGCTCGTATTTGCTATGCTGCAAGTCTGTATTGGTCTTGGCGTACTATTCTCTGGACCGTGGCGCAAGCTGGCGATTTGGCTTGGTGTATTACTGTCCCTGGTGTTTTGGGTTGTTGGACAAAGTCTCGGTGCTTATTTTACTGGCCTAGCTACCGATCCGAGCAGTGGCCCATTATTCATTATGCTCGGATTAGCTATTCTGGGATGTGTCGACCTAGACCTGAAGTTATCTATGCTAAATCATAGGATCGAAGAGGTGCTAGTAGGGAAGTCGTCGGGCTAGATATTTAGAGTGATCGTCTCCAGCTAGTTTCCGTACCCTCGGTGTTTAATGGCGCTCTGATGATGTTCGTATCTACCGCTTCATCTAGGCGCTCTGTAGCGGCCTATCGGACGGGGAGTACAATAAGGCACATGTATCTAGTGTTAAGTGTTCTCGTGGTCTTTCTACTACTGGTTATAAGCGAGATTGGCTGGAGGCGACGGTGGCTGAAGGATGAGGTTGGTCGCAAATTTGTACACGTTCTAGCTGGTAGCTTTGTAGCCTTCTGGCCGTTTTTCATGAGCTGGAATGAGATCCGTATTTTAAGTCTGGTATTTCTGGTCGTGGTGACGCTATCGCAACAGCTAAAGATTTTCAAAGCTATCCATAGCGTCCAGCGTCCCACCTTTGGTGAGATTTGTTTCGCGCTGGTCGTTGGCCTGCTTACACTCGTGACACACGACAAGGGAATTTACGCAGCTGCGCTCCTACAAATGAGTCTCGCCGACGGTTTCGCGGCAATTTTTGGTACGCGCTATGGGCGTAGTAACACCTATCACGTCCTGAGTCACGCTAAAAGCGTAGCTGGCACATTGACGTTTATTGTCGTATCAACACTTATCTTCATAGGGTATGCTACATTTACCGTTACCGCAGGTAATCTGCCGACGATTCTTGAGACTATGATCGGTGTTCTTGGTGCGGCTCTCTTAGAGAATATCGGTCTGCTAGGGCTTGATAACCTGCTAGTACCACTCTATATAGGCCTCGTGCTTACTCGCTGGTAGAGACTCTGATGCCTTATGGTCTAAGCAGCCAATCTATGCAGGCTTCGCGGTCTTCAAAGTACTTCACATGTCCACCCCGACCAGTTTCCTGCAGAAGCAAGTCGGCATCGGTGCGCAACATCTCACCGGCACCTAACATGGCGAACTTATCGAATTCTCCGGCTCTCACAAGGTCGACGACTCGGTCACGCGCTCCCTCGGCAACTGCTCCGAGACCTAGGAGATCGTCAAGAATCATAACCCGTTTGCCAACTTTCAGTTGATGCATGGCTAACTCACGCGCCTGATCTGCCATAGACTGCACCGAATCAATGGTCTGGTCACCGACAGCCTTAATCTCTATGACATCTCGATCATTGACAAAGACTTGATTGTCCGACATCTTGACCTCCTCTACCTACTGCACGGTACCCAATATTACCTTAATGATACGCTAACGGCTAGCCCACATCCAGCGGAGCGAATCACTAAGCCAGCTCTTAGCTGAGCAATGTTGCTTCAAGTTTAATCTCTTTGATGCCGTCTGGTGTTTTAAGGACCTGGTAGGCGTATTTGTAGGGTGTGTCTGCAATAACCTTGTGTAGACGTTCTCCAACATAGTGTAGGGCGACGCCGTCATCGGTGGCGTAGCCTTCAGGCAATATGCCATCTGCCACAAGGGTGTGTAACAATGAACGACGTTGGGGGTGTGCGTCGTAGTGGACGCCATTGGAATACGGCAGAAGGGCAAGGCCGTTGGTGATGGGTCGGAGCTCTTCACCAAATGAATCGGTCGTACCCCCTATGTGCCAGCAAATCGAGCCGGCACTTTGTCCAGCAAGTACCACGCCCTGTTCCCAAGCTTTTCGCATGCTAACGTCTAAACCATGTACTCGCCATACAGCTAATAGATTGGCCACGGAACCACCAGCAACCCACAGCATATCTTGGCTCAGAATATAGTCCTCAACGTTTGCAACGTTTGGGGATGGAAATAGCTCCAAGTGACTTGGCACGACATCATGTCCTGCACAGGCATTATAAAATGCGGCAATCCAGTGCGCTGCATCGCCCCCGGCGGTTCCGAGATAGCCTAACCTGGGTTGTTTTTTATCAGTCAGCTGTAGCCCGTATTTGATAATAGGACCTAATGTGACGTGGTCGTAGCTAAAGCTATATCCGCCACTCGTTGCTAGAATATGTTTTTCCTTACCCATGGTTACAACTGTAAAACAACGATTCGTGGCTATCAAGGTGTTATGTTGCCTTCAGGTGGGGTATTGCTATGGCGGAACAGACTGTATTGGCGTCCCCTTTATAAAAAACTACAGTATTATATACTCAAGTCTATGAATGATCGTGAACCCAGCACCACACCAGAACCAATTACATTCACACGCGACCAGCTTACGGCCGTAGTAGTAACTGTCGATGATGTGCGTCGACTGGCCACCCATCCCGATGTAACCCAAGATGCTATGGATCGGATGCTAGGAGTAAAAATCGATGCCGCTGTCGAATCTCAGCAATCGTCTGAGGCTGTACAGCTTGTAGTGGCGAGTGTCGCCTCCGGCGCAACCAGAGAATCACATGTCGCAGAAACGGCTCACAACGTCGTGTCCAGAAGTCAATTGCTTAGCGAAGACGGTAAGGGAGTTGTTACGGGCTTTATACAGACCACCGACCATTTAGGTGGCTATACTCCGGAACATGGCTTTCCTGATGATGAAATTATGCAGAGCCTTACCGCACAGAAGGGGGTTATCCTTGAGACTTTGGATAGATACGAAGCTAGCGGTGTTGATCACACGGCGACCAGGCTGGCTATATTAGGAGTCTATGCCGGTGCTACGGCTCACGACTCCCTTGTAGGTGGTCTTGCGGCAGAAGAATTAGTGACCTTTGCGGCCAGCCTAGGGGCTAGTGAATAGTCTGGCAAAGCATCTACCTACTGGCCGCCACCCCATCCACCACTAGTGATGCGCTTGCAGCTCTGGCCGCCGGATTATCAAGGTGGACCGCGTAAGCCACTGCAACACTGTCGAGTACAGAGCTGGCCATGTCACTTGGTGACATGGCGTCACTGAAGTCTCGCTGTCCTTGTCCATCTGCCATTATCTGGGTGACTTCGTTATAGTACCTTGGAAGCAGACCACTGTATTCTACTTGCGAATGAGTCCGCTCACCCACCAATGCGTTTGTGATTCCTGGTAACGAAGCCGTCACCCTCTCTAGTAGGCTGAGTCGCCCCAGTAGCCGGGTGTGTGGGTGTGCATTAGTCGTTGCCTCTTGGTCGAGTGCTGCGTTAAGACGTTGGTCCAGAACCGCGACACCCCAGGCGTTTTTACCGGAATCTCTGCTAAACCTCCCGCCGGAGAATATGCCGTAGAAGGTTGGCACGCTAACGGCAGCTCGGCTGGCTATATGTCCTACCTCAATATGTCTGTAATCACAATGGGCGAATACACCGTCAGCGACAGCTAACAATGCATCTCG
>Ga0335072_10004612_pt1 | contig 20395 bp, 20 predicted proteins | sample Lox_Sample_21_FD_206725 | JGI IMG/M metagenome (GOLD analysis project Ga0335072, IMG submission 206725) | Soil microbial communities from Loxahatchee National Wildlife Refuge, Florida, United States - Lox_Sample_2.1 | ecosystem: Environmental > Terrestrial > Soil > Wetlands | place: USA...
ATCCAGCCATTGCGCCCCCACCGACCGCACCTGATCGGCCACCTCCGGGCGCACGTCGTAGCCCGAGGTGCGCGCCCCCAACCGTTTGGCCGTCGCCAGGGCCTGCAGTCCGGCCACCCCAACACCGAGCACCAGCACGGTGGCCGGCTTCACCGTTCCCGCCGCCGTCGTCAGCATCGGGAAGAACCGCGTCGACTCCGAGGCCGCCAGCAGCACCGCCTTATACCCCGCCACGTTCGCCTGCGACGACAGCGCATCCATCGCCTGGGCTCGCGAGATGCGCGGGATGGCCTCCAGCGCGAACGCCTGCACCCCCGCCTGGGTCAGCGCGTCGATCGAGTTGTCGGCGTTGCGCGGCGCCAGGAAGCCGATCAGTGTCTGGCCGCTGTGCAACCTGCCGACTTCCTCGGCGGTCGGCGGGGCGACCTTGACCACGACGTCGGCACCCCACGCGTCGCCGATGCTGGCGCCGGCGTCGGAGTAGAGCCCGTCGGGAAGTAGCGCCCCCTCGCCGGCACCGGACTCGACCACCACCGCCACACCATTGCTCACCAGCGATGCGACCGCCTTGGGCACCAGCGCCACCCGCCGCTCATCGGTCCCCGACTCAGCCACCACCCCGACCGTCGTCTGCGCATCTGTCATGGCGCGTACATCTACTTTCCTTTGGCCAAAACCTCGGTGTTGCGAACCCTGTCGGATTGACCACCCTAGCCGCCGCTACCAGAGCGGGATGTCTTGGCCATGTTCTGAGGCCGGGCGAGGGCCGAAGTGGCGTCGCTCGGACTCGGTGATCGGCACGTCGTTGATGCTGGCTTCTCGGCGTGCCATCAACCCCGACGGGGAGAACTCCCACAGTTCGTTGCCATAGCTTCGGTACCACTGACCGCTCTCATCGTGGCACTCGTACTGAAACCGCACCGCGATGCGATTGTCGTGGAAGTCCCACAGGCTCTTGCGTAGCGAATAGTCGAGTTCGCGCTGCCACTTGCGAGTCAGGAACGCCACGATCTCGTCCCGGCCGACGATGTGTTCGCTCCGATTTCGCCATTGCGAGTCGGGCGTATAGGCCAGGCTGACGTGTTCGGGGTCGCGAGTGTTCCAGGCATCCTCGGCGGCCTGGACCTTCTGCAGCGCTGTTTCGTAGGTGAACGGGGGGAATGGGGGGCGAGCGTCGGTGGCTTCGGTCATGACGCTATGTCTACCGCGAGCGCTATCGATCTGGGTGTGTCCTATCGTGGCGGACATGGACTTCGCGATGTCGGCCAAAGCGAGCGACTACCACAAGCGGCTGTCCGACTTCATGACCGAATATGTCTTTCCGGCCGAGGCCGATTACGACAAATACCGCCACGAGGCCGGCCCGAACGACCACACCGTTCCGCCCATCATCGAAGAATTGAAAACCAAGGCCAAAGCGGACGGCCTGTGGAACTTGTTCCTGCCGGCCGAGTCCGGCCTGACCAACCTGGACTATGCGCCGCTGGCCGAGCTGACCGGGTGGAGCCTCGAGATCGCACCCGAGGCGCTCAACTGCGCGGCACCCGATACCGGCAACATGGAGACCCTGCACCTGTTCGCCACCCCCGAGCAGCGCACGCGGTGGCTGGAGCCGCTGCTGGCCGGCGAGATCCGCAGCGGCTTCTCGATGACCGAGCCGGCGGTCGCCAGCAGCGACGCCCGCAACATCGAGACGTCTATCGTGCGCGACGGCGGCGACTACGTGATCAACGGCCGCAAGTGGTGGACGTCGGGGGCGGCGGACCCACGCTGCAAGGTCCTGATTGTGATGGGTCGCACCAACCCCGACGCGGCAAGCCACCAGCAGCAGTCAATGGTTCTCGTGCCAATGGATACGCCGGGCGTGACCGTTGTCCGCTCGACCACGGTCTTCGGTTACCATGACCAGCCCGGGCACTGCGAAATCATCTACGACAACGTCCGGGTACCGGTCGCCAACCTCCTCGGCGAGGAAGGCGGGGGCTTCGCGATCGCCCAGGCCCGCCTGGGGCCGGGCCGTATCCACCACTGCATGCGTGCGCTGGGCGGAGCCGAACGTGCGCTGGCCCTGATGGTGTACCGCGCGCGCACCCGGATCGCATTCGGCCGGCCGCTGGCCGACCAAGGCCTCGTCCAACAGGCAATTGCCAAGTCGCGCAACGAGATCGACCAGGCCAGGCTGCTCTGCGAGAAGGCGGCATGGACCATCGACCAGCATGGCAACAAGGCCGCGCACCTGCTGGTGTCGCAGATCAAGGCGGTGGCGCCGCAAGTGGCCTGCGACGTCATCGACCGCGCCATCCAGGTGCACGGGGCCGCAGGGGTCAGCGAGGACACGGCGCTGGCCCGGCTGTACGCCTGGCATCGAGCGATGCGGATCTTCGACGGACCCGACGAGGTACACATGCGGACCATCGCGCGCACCGAGATCGGCAAGGAGCAATCCGCGCTCGGGGCGGCGGTCACGTCACATGGCTGAAACGCTGCGAGAACTGTCGGGCGCCTGGAACTTTCGCGATGTCGCCGACGGAGCGGGCGCGCTGCGGCCCGGGCGGCTGTTTCGGTCCGGCGAGCTGAGCCGCCTCGATGACGGGGGCCGGGCAACGCTGCTCGCGCTGGGCATCACCGATGTCGCCGATCTGCGTGCGAACCGCGAAGTTGCCCGCCGCGGGCCAGGATTGGTGCCCGACGGCGTCGAGATTCACCTGTTGCCGTTCCCCGACTTGGGCGATGACGCGCCGAGTGATGATGCGGCGCCGCACGAAACCGCGTTTCGGCGATTGTTCGACGGCCAACCCGGACAATCCGACGAAGAGATCAACACGACCGCCGTGAAGTACATGACGGACGAATACGCCCAATTCCCAACGCGTAACGGCGCGCAACAGGCGCTGCACCGGGTCTTCACCCTGCTGGCCGCCGGCCGACCGGTGCTCACGCACTGCTTCGCGGGCAAGGACCGCACCGGCTTCGTGGTCGCTACGGTTCTCGAAGCGATCGGTGTTGACCGCGACACCATCGTCGCCGATTACCTGCGCAGCAACGCCGCCGTACCCCAACTGCGCGACCACATCCTCGACATGATCCAGCAGCGCTCCGACGTCGAACTCACCCCGGAAGTCGAGACCTTCACCGAAGCCCGGCTGTCCGACGGGGTCCTCGGCGTCCGCGAGGAGTACCTCGCCGCCGCGCGCCAAACGATCGATCAGGCTTTCGGATCGCTGGATCGCTACCTGCGCGACGCGGGTATCACCGAGACCGATGTGGACCGGCTGCGCGGCGCGCTGCTCGCCTGAATCGAGTCGCCCGAGTCGAGCGATACCGCGGCCGTACCCCTACAGCTTGAAGTTGGCTTGCTTCGCTCCAGAGAGCTCGGTGATCTCGTCCCACTGCGCGGCGACGTCTTCCACTGACGGCGGCGTGTCGAAGTTGAAGCCCTCGTTCTGGAACAGCGCGACCCGCTGCACCTTGCCGCCACCGACAACGAAAACCGAACCGTTGTTGGGGTTTTCCTCGGTGCACAGGTAGGCCACCACCGGTGCGACGTACTCGGGAGTGAGCTTCTCGAACACCTCGGGCGGCAGGATGTCCTGAGTCATCCTGGTGGCCGCGATCGGGGCGACAGCGTTGGCGTGGATGTTGTACTTGGCGCCCTCCAGCGCCAACGTGTTGATCAGGCCGACCAGACCGAGCTTGGCCGCGCCGTAGTTGGTCTGGCCGAAGTTGCCGAACAGCCCGCTGGTGGAGGTGGCGACCACGACCCGCCCATAGCTCTGCTCGCGGAAATGCGGCCAGGCTGCGCGCAGCACGTTGTACCCGCCGTAGAGGTGCACCTTGAGCACGGCGTCCCAGTTCTCCGACGTCATCTTGTGGAAGGTGCCGTCGCGCAGGATCCCGGCATTGCTCACCACACCGTGTATCGCGCCGAACTCGTCGAGTGCGGTCTTGATGATGTTCTCGGCACCCTCGGGCTCGGCGACGCTGTCATAGTTGGCGGCCGCACGGCCACCCGCGTCCTTGATCTCCTTGACCACCTCGTCGGCCATGTTGTGGCCGGCGCCGGTGCCGTCGCGGGACCCGCCGAGGTCATTGACGATGACGCTGGCGCCTTCGGCGGCGAGGGTCAGGGCGTATTCACGGCCCAATCCCCCACCGGCTCCGGTGACGACGATGACGCGATCCTGCACTCCGGGCATCAGGTTCCTCTCTGACGTGAAAAATGGTGCCTAGCAAGTGATTTGGCGCAACAGCAGTATCAGAAAAGCCTGCGCGCCATCTTGAGGGCCCGCTCGGTGTACGGCGGGTAGATAAAGCTCGACAAGTCGGGCCGGGTCGGCTTGGTCAGCACCGCCTTATGGTGGCTGAACTCCTCGAAGCCGAATTTGCCATGGTAGGCACCCATACCCGAGGCGCCGACCCCGCCGAACGGCAGCTTGGCCGTCGACACCTGGAAGGCCAGATGGTTGACCAGCATGCCGCCGGCCGGCACCTCTTTGATCACCCGCTCGCGGATTTCGCGGGCTTTGGTGAACAGGTACGCGGAGAGCGGCTTGGGCCGCGAGTTGACGAAACGTATTGCGTCGTCCAGGGATTGGACGGTGACCACCGGCAGGATCGGCCCGAAGATCTCGTTCTGCATCAGCGGCCCGTCCGGATCGGGGTCGACGACAACCGTCGGCTGGATTCGCAGGGTCGACGCGTCACAGTCGCCGCCGACGGTGACCTTGCCATCGGAGCCCGAAAGATAACCGCTGAGCCGGTTGAACTGGCGCTCATTCACGATGCGAATGCCGTGCCGCTCCTTCGACCGGAACTTCGTGATGGCCGCGCCGATCTTGTCCACCAGCTCATCGCGGATCTTGGCGTCGGCAAGCACGTAGTCGGGCGCGACGCATGTCTGCCCGCCGTTGAGCAGTTTGATCCAGGCGATGCGCTTGGCCGCGACATCCACATCGGCGTCGGCGGCGACGATCACCGGGCTCTTGCCGCCCAGCTCGAGGGTGACCGGTGTCAGGTGCGGGGCCGCCCCTTCGTAGACCTTGCGGCCGATCTCGGTGCCCCCGGTGAACATCACCCGGTCCAAGCCCTGCGCGATGAGTTCCTGACTCACCGCACCGTCGCCCTCGACGACGGCGATCGCATCGCTGTCGAGATAGCGAGGCACCAGCTCGGCCATCAACCGTGACGACGCCGGCGCGATTTCCGAGGGCTTGAGCACGACGGCGTTTCCGGCGGCGATCGCCCCGACCGCCGGGCCCAGCGTCAGGTAGAACGGGTAATTCCAGGCGCCGATGATCAGCACCGTGCCGTAGGGCTCGTACTCGATCCAGCCGCGGCCTGGCAGCTGTGCGGCTTCCAGGAGCCGGTACTTGCGGCGCGTCCACCTGCGCAGGTGCTTCGCCGCAAACTTCGCTTCGGCGACGGTGCCCGCGACGTCGGCGATGTACGCCTCGAACGGGTTGCGGTCCAGATCGTCGGCGAGTGCAGCGGCTATGGCGGCCTCGTTTTCTTCCATCAACCTCGCCAGCTGCAGCAACTGCCGCTTGCGCCACTCGATGTCGCGGGTGCGACCGGTGGCGAAGGTCCTGCGAAGCCGGTCCACCGTCGTGGCGACATCGCCCGGTTGAGCTGCCGGGGACCCGTTCTCGGATTCAGCTGTCTTCGCTGCAATCGATTCGGTGGTCATCAGAGTCTCCCTTCCCGGAGGGTGCCCACCGCCCGTCGCGCGAGCGGTCATGGGCGATACCCGCGATCCTAACCATGTGGTTTGCAGGGCAGTAGAAAGGATCCGGCCGGGACGGTTACTTGACGCAGGGGATGTCGGCCGCGCTCATCTGGCTGAGATCGGTCGGCGCCGGCGCGCGGGTGCCGGTGCCGGTGGCGGCCACCGCCGTCACCTGCCCGGATGCCGAACTGTCCGCGCCGGTGCCGGGATGCGTGATGTAGTCGCTGGCGGGGAACTGCGCTCCCACGGTCAGCCGGATGGTTCCCGGAGCGACGGTCCCCGCGGCGGTCGGCGATAGATGTAGTTGGTCGGCCAGAATCTGCGCGCCGCGGTCCGCTCCGGGGCCGTACTCGATGGAGCTGTCGTCCGCCGGGACCGCGGCGGTGGTGGCGCTGCCGCGGGTGAAGCCGCGGTCGGCGAAGGCTTCCTCGAGCGCGGCGGCAAGCCCGTCGTGTGAGGTGGCGTTGACGACGTCGAGGGTCACAGGCTCCGGCAGCGCAGGAGGCGGTGGGGTGGCCGGCGCATCGACCGCGGCCGGAGTGTCGGAGAAGAAGCGATCGTGCACGATGCGCCGGATGGTCGCGAGGTCGACGAGATTGATGTCGGACCCGTTGGAGTCCTTGCCGAAACCGGAGATCGGCAGGGTATAGAGCGACAGCGACCGCTCCGTCAGTTGTGAAGCACGCGAGGAGAATTCGACGAGATCCAGCCCCGCATCGACGGCAACGTTGTTCCGGGCGACGTCAAGCAGCTTGCGCAGACCGCTCACGCTGGACAGGGCGCCGCCGGCCCGGGCCGCCTTGATCAGCGAGACCAGGAACGCCTGTTGCCGCCGTGTCCGGTCGAAATCGGTGAAGGAGCCGTCGTTTTCGTCACGCCGTTGCCGCACGAACGCCATGGCGTCGGACGCGTCGATCCGCTGCACGCCCTGGTGGAAATCCGCACCCGAATAGCTGTCCCGCGTATCGGCGTTTAGGCACACAGTGATCGGCTCAACGACCTTGGCGATCTGGAAGAAGGCGCCCAACGTGACCTCGACGAAGTGGTCGATCGAGATACCCAGGAAGTCGTTGACCGCGCCGATTTCGGCCTTGCGGCCCGCCTCACGCGCGGTCTGCTCGCGAACTGTCAGGTCGGTGGCGCCGTCGGAATTCCCGTTGGCCTGGGAATTCAACGACTGCTGATAGGCCAGGCCGTACGCCTGTTTGATCTTGCCCGTGCAGACCGAACCCGGGCAGCCCGGCAGGTCCGCATAGTCGTCGCGGGGAATCGACACCGCGGTGACCGGCCCGTCACCAGCCGAAATATGCACGATGATAAGCACATTCGCGTTGTAGCCGCCGGAGGTTTCGTCGCCGGCGTGCAGCGCCTCGTACATGTCCTGTGGTAGCGGCCTGCCGTTCTGGTCTAACCGGCTGTCAAGGCCCATCAGCAGGATGTTCTGGTCGGCGCCGAGTGGTGTTGCGATACCAGGCAATGCGTGGGAGATGATGATTCTGCCCAGCGCGGTGTGATAGCCGGTCCAGCCGATGCCGGTGATGGCCATCGCGAAAGCCGAAGCCAGGCTGGCGATCAACCGCCCTTTTAACAGCACCAGGCGGTGCGATCGATCAGACCCGCTGCTGCCCATGATGACTGACCATTGTTGCGGATCACCAGGCGAATTCTCGGCAACCGCTACCGCGAGCCGCCGGTGAATGGACCCGGTGAATTCAGGGTTTGGCTGCAGCGACGAAACTATTCACAAACGGTCGTGCGTCCGACTGCGGCGGCCGGCCGAGCCGCACCGCTTCGTCGCGGGCGCTCACCGACACGGTGGTCCAGTTGTGCCCGGCGAACCAATCGGCAGGTTCAGTACGGCCTCCGTGTTCGAACCAGAGGTCGAACGGGTTGAACGAGCTGTCCTCGCCGCGCGCTTCGCGCTTGGCCCGCAGCCGGGCCCACTTCTCTTGGGCCTCTTTGCGTTTCTCTTCGTCGGCACCGAAGATTTCGACGGCCACCCGGCTGCCGGGCCCGCTCAGCTGGTCGATCGAGGCGAACATGGCTTCCTGTGCATCAGCAGGCAGGAACGGCAGCAGCCCTTCGGCCAGCCACGCCGTCGGACGGGCGGCATCGAAACCGGCGTCGCGCAACGCCTGCGGCCAGTCGTGACGCAGGTCGACCGATACCGCTCGCCGGTCCGCCGTCGGCTCGGCGCCGTGGCGGGCCAACGTCCGGGCCTTGTAGTCCAGCACCTTCGGCAGGTCAACCTCGTAGACGACGGTGCCGTCCGGCCAGTCCAGACGGTAGGCCCGCGAATCCAGGCCGGCCGCCAGAATCACGACCTGCCGGATCCCTGCCTTGGTGGCCTCGGTGAAGTACGCGTCGAAGAAGTGGGTCCGCACCGCCTGATAGTTGATCATCTGCTGGGCGCCAACCGCGGAGTCCACCTCGTCATCAGGGTCTCCCGCCCACCAGGTGGCCACCTGCTCGCGAACGCTTGCGAGCTCGGGCGTCGACACCAGCGGCTCGGCGAATTGGTCGCGGATGAGCGGGTCGTCGCTGGCCGTCTCGGCGGCACGGGCCAGCGCGACCATCACCGCGGTCGCCCCGACACTGGTTGCAATGTCCCAGGAGTCGTCCGCGGTGCGCGCCATTACAACCGCTCTGCGATCACAAAGTCGGAGAAGGCGTCCTTGTCGTCGGCCAGCGGAACTTTCTCAATCCAGCGGCCCAGCCGGCGCATCTCGTCCGTCGCGGGCTGCGCGTGAGCGCGCCACCCGTGGTTGTTGAGCCAGTCTGCGACGTTCGCTCGGTGGTCGTCGCGATACATCAGCTCACCCACGTCGACGGTCTGCTCCATGCCGATCTCGTCAGCCACCTTCTTGAAGCGCTCGCGCATCTGCTGTCGCCGCTCGTCGGCGTGCTCGGGCGCGGTTTCGGCCGACACCCGGCTCCCCACGGCGCTCAGCTCGCCGATCTGGGTGAACAACCGGTCCTGAGCCTCGGCCGGCAGATACATCAGCAGCCCCTCGGCCAGCCACGCCGTCCGCGCCGCCGGGTCGAAGCCGGCCGCACGCAGCGCCGCCGGCCAGTCCTGGCGCAGGTCGATGGCCACCTCTCGGCGATCGGCCGAAGGTGTCACGCCGTTTTCTGCCAGTGTCGTGGACTTGTAACCCAACACCTGGGGCTGGTCGATCTCATACACCGTGGTGCCGACGGGCCAATCCAGGCGGTAAGCGCGCGAATCCAGTCCCGACGCCAGGATCACCACCTGCCGGATTCCGCGGGCGACGGCATCTTTGAAGTAGGTGTCGAAGAAATTCGTGCGCACCGCTTGGTATCCGCGCATGTGCTGCAGCTGGGCCGCAGCCTCCTCGTCGATCGCTTCCACCTTGGCCGCGATCGCCGGGTCGAGCATGGCCTCCCACAAGACGCCGGCCCCGGCGCTGGTGACCAGGAGTTTGGCGTAGGGGTCGCGGATCAGCGCGTCGGGCTGCTCGGTTTCGACGGCCCGCGCTGCGGCCACCATCACGGCGGTGGTGCCGACGCTGGTCTTGATGTCCCAGGTGTCGTCGTGGGTGCGCAGTGAGCTCATCGGTGCTCCTTTGTCGGTGCTTGGTCAGGCGGTTGGCTCGCCGAGGTGCGCGCGCAGCAGCGTGCTGCGAACGGCCTCGTCGTCCAGGTCCTCGGGTACCGGGCGGCCCAGGCGGGCCATCTCGTCGCGGTTGTTCACGCCGCGTACCTGCCAGCCGTGGTCGGCCAGCCACTGAACGGCGTCCGTGCGGTCCGGCTCGTGATAGGTCAGCGCCTGGACATTGACATCCAGGCCGAGGCGCTCCCGCATCCGGAGCCAGCGTTGCGAGTTGCTCCGCGAATTCATACCGAACACCTCGACGGCGACCTGACTGCCCGGCACGCTCAGCGCGGTGAACATCTCGAACAGCCGGTCTTGCGCATCGCTGGGCAGGTAGGGCAACAAGCCCTCGGCAAGCCATGCCGTCGGTTGGGTGCGGTCGAGTCCGGCGGCGGTCAGCGCTGCCGGCCAGTCATCACGCAGATCCACCGGGACCGGGCGCCGGTCGACCGAGGGACTCGCGCCGTGCTGCTCAAGGATCCCGGTCTTGTACTCCAGCACCTTGGGCTGGTCGATCTCGTAAACGGAGGTTCCCGCCGGCCAATGCAGCCGGTAGGCACGCGAGTCCAGCCCGGCGGCCAGGATCACCACTTGCCGAATCCCGGCGCTGACCGCCTCGGCGAAGTAGTCGTCGAAGAAGTGCGTCCGCACCGCCTGGTAGTCGATACCGAGTCGATGCGCGCGCTGTCCGTAGTCATCACCATCGAGCCAGGCCAGTTCGGGATCGGTCAGCCGTTCCCACGCCGGACCCGCGGACGACACCAATATGCGGGCGAATTCGTCACGAATCAGCCGATCGGCACCGGACGTCTCCACCGCCCGCGCGGCAGCGACACCCAGCGCGGTGGCGCCGACGAGTTCGGTAATGGTCCAGCTATCGCCCGCAGATCGTAAGGAAGGCGGCAACGAGGAATCCAGATAAGTCATATCGCATCCACGATACCCGAATAAGTTAGTTAGCCTATACGCTTTGTGCGCGATCTCACTGACGCCGAGGACGCGCGGTGCCGGATCAGGTTTCGGGGCGCCAGAGCGCGCCCTCCAGCAGCTGCCGCAGCACATCGGTGACGGCCAACATCTCCTGGTAGCTCCGGACGTAGCCGGCATAGAACCCCACGCCGCAGAGCACCACGAGCAGTGTCTCGACCACCGCGGAGGCATCGATATCGGCGGCGAGCTCGCGATGTGAGATCGCATCGTTGACAACCCGCATCAGAAATTCCCGGCTTGTTCGCACCGCATCGTTTTCGGTTGCGCTCAGTTCGGGGTGTCGCTGCGATTCCAGCACGGTGGTGACCAAAAACGCTGACGCGGAGGGATTTTCAGAATTTGCCCGCACCGCCGCAGAGATGAACGCCGTCAGCCGCCCCACCAGGGTGGTCTCGCGCTCCGCACATCGGATCCCGGCCACGACGACAAGTTCGTTGGTCTGGTTCACCACTTCCCGGTACAGCGCTCGCTTACTGGAGAAGTAGTGATTAATGGCGGGCCTGGTCAGATCGGCGCGGACGGCGATCGCCTGAAAAGTCGCGCCGTCGTACCCCCGTTCACTGAACACCAGACGAGCGGCGTGCAGGATTCGCTTACGCGTCTCGTCAGCCTTTGCTGCGGGCGGGCGGCCCGGCCGGCGACTCGCCATTGGCGCCATTATTGAAGTGTGCCACCCCCGTGATGCGGCATTAACGCGTTCGGCGGAATATTGCCGAACTTCCCAGCTTGGTAGTCCTCGAGCGCCTCGATCAATTCCGCGCGAGAGTTCATCACGAATGGTCCGTAGTGGAATACCGGCTCGCGAATGGGCTGCCCACCCAAAAGCAGCACATCAATTGCCGTTGTCCGGGATGACTCCTGGGTTGTATGGGCGCCCAAGGTGATCCGGTCGCCGGGTCCGAGCACGGCCAACTGGCCCTCTCTGATCGGGTGTGCGACGGGACCGACATATCCGCTCCCCGACAGCACATATACCAGCGCGTTGAAATCGCGCCACCACGGAATGTTCAGCCGGGCACCGCTTTCAATCGTCGCGTGCGCCAACGTGATCGGCGTGTGGGTGATACCGCGCCCGCGGTGACCATCGATCTCGCCGGCGATGATGCGAACCAACGCTCCGCCGTCGTCAGACGCGAGCAATTCAGCGTCATTGCCTTCGATGGCCTGATACCGAGGCGGCGCAAACTTGTCTTTCTTCGGCAAGTTCACCCACAGCTGGATGCCGTGGAAGATGCCACCGCTTTCGACCAATTCGGCAGGCGGTGTCTCGATGTGCAGGATGCCCGAACCGGCCGTCATCCACTGCGTGGCGCCGTCGGTGATCAGGCCGCCACCCCCGTGGGAATCCTGGTGCGCGAACTTTCCGTCGATCATGTAGGTGACCGTTTCGAAGCCACGGTGCGGGTGCCAATCGGTACCCCTGGGTTCTCCCGGCTGGTACTCCACCTCGCCCATCTGGTCCATATGCACAAATGGATCCAGGGCAGCGGCACTCACTCCGGCAAACGCCCGGACTACCGGGAAGCCTTCGCCCTCGTAGCCTCGCGTGCCGGTGGTGATCGATCGGACCGGGCGCTCGGTGTCGGCGGGACCGGGCGGGCCGATCCGCGGCAACGTCAGCGTGTCTGCGGTAACAGCAGGCATTTTTACCTCCTCATTAGAGCTACCCATATAACCGGACCACAGTCCGTTTATTCCCGTTCGGTGGGTGCCCACTTTCCCGGCTAGGGCCTTCGGTATCCTGCACATAGGCAATCATTTTTGAGTGCAATATTTGCTGGGCGAAGAATCGTTGCGGCGCGCCGAATCCTGAGATGGTCGATGGGTGGACGTGAGTAGGTCGACGGCGGAAAGGGAAGCGGCGAATGGAGCAGAAAAAGGCTGTCGCTGAGCCGGTGCCGGCGCCGCGATCGGTGTATGACGCGGTGAGGCGGCTGGCTGGCTGGCTGCGCGCAAACCGCCTCGGGCTGTTCTGTGCGGCGATCGTGGTGGGCGTTGGTTCAGGGCTCGGTGCGGCGGCCTTCCGCTACCTGATCTATGGGTTCACCTGGCTGGCGACGGGGCACGATTCTTTTGGCCAGCAGGGCTGGGTGGCCAGCGACCACCTGCCCTGGCTGGGGGTTGGATTCTTTGTGGTCATCCCGGTCATCGGTGGATTGCTGTATGGGCCATTGATTTCCCGTTTCGCACGCGAGGCCCGCGGCCATGGCGTCCCAGAAGTCATGATCGCAGTGGCCGAAAACGGCGGCCGCATCCGTCCGCAGGTGACGGTGGTGAAAGCACTCGCGTCGGCACTGTGCATCGGCACCGGCGGCTCGGTCGGCCGGGAAGGTCCGATCGTGCAGGTCGGCGCGGCGTTGGCTTCCAGCCTTGGCCAGTGGGTGCGGATGCCCGAGAATCGGCTGCGGGTGCTGGTGGCCTGTGGCGCCGCAGGCGGTATTTCGGCCACATTTAACGCGCCCATCACCGGCGTATTCTTCGCCGTCGAGTTGATCCTGCGGGAACTCTCGGTAGAGGCGATCTTCACCATCATGCTCTCGGCGATGGTTGCCGACGTGATCGCCCGGGTCTTCTTCGGTTCGGCCCCGTTTCTCACCCAGCTCCCCGCGGGCATCGAGCTGAATCACATCGCCAACTACCTTTTAGTGGCCCTCCTGGCCGCGATCGCAGGTGTGATCGGGATCGTGTTCAAGAACGTCCTCTACAAGACCGAAGACTTGTGCGACCGACTGTGGCGCCACCGTCCAGATTGGGCACGGCCAGCGGTGGGCGGGATCTTGCTCGGCCTCCTGCTGCTCGCCGTGCCGCAGCTGTACGGGGTGGGCTACCCGGTCATGTATGCCGCCTTCGCCGGCCACTATGCCCTGTGGTTCCTGGTGATCCTCGCCGCGGGCAAGATCCTGGCCTGCAGCATGACCATCGGCATCGGCGGCTCGGGCGGTGTCTTCGCGCCGTCGCTGTTCGTCGGAGCTACTTCCGGCATGGCCTTCGGGCTACTTGCCCACCAGTTGTTAGGGCCAGCCGCCGGGGAGCCCGCGCTCTACGCGATCGTCGGCATGGGCGCCGTCTTCGCTTCGGCCGCACGCGCCCCGCTTACCGCACTTGCCAGCACGGTCGAGATGACCGGCGACTTCACGCTCACCCTGCCCGTCATGCTGGCCGTCGCCGTCGGGACGACCGTGTCGCGTGCGTTGTCCTACGGCACCATCTACACGACCAAGCTGCTACGCCGAGGCATCGACATCGACCGCCCCACCCCCACACATGCGTTCGCGCACCTCACCGCCGCCGACGCCATGCACCGGTTCACCGCTCCGCAGGATCTCACCCGTCAAGCGGGAAATGGGCACAGGAACTGGACCACTTTGCTAGGCCCCGTTACCCGCGTCCGCGAACCGCAGGCGCTGTTCGCCAACGACAGCCTCGCCCAGGCTCTGCGGCAGCTCGTCCTCTATGGCCGCGATGGACTTCCGGTCATCGACACCGGTGCCCGACAGGTCCAGGGCTGGCTGACGAATCAGAATGTGCTGCGCGCGGTCGACGACTATCTCGCGGATGTCCAACCGAAGATCGCCGCCAGCCACCAAGCCGCCGCCTGGGCCGACCCGGAAGCCCGAACGGCCGAACACGATCCGCGTAGCCAACTGGCCGGGTACCGCATCGTCGAGCACAACCTCCAACAGGAGTCTGCCGCCGTCGGCCACGCCCTGGGCGAACTCGACTGGCCGGCCGGTCATTTCCCCGTGTACCTACACCGCGAACGCCGAATCGTGTTCGCCGACGCCAACATCCGACTCATTGCCGGCGATCGGGTCAATATCCTCGTCCCTGCCAATGGTGATGGTGGTGGTGAGGACGATCGCACGGTTACCGGCGTCGCTGGCTAAGACTTCCTGCGCGCGGTTCTTGCGGCTTCTTTTTCGGTGGCCTTGCCCGCATGGGTCAACTTGCCGCCCGCGCTTTCCAGATGCGCTCGGACGAACCATTGGAACTTCTCCAGGTTTCCGGCCTGGTCGATCAGTAGGTCCTGCGTCACCTGGTCGAGCTCGTCCGTTTCGTCGATGTACTCGCGGATGTCTTCGATGACGCCGTTGTAGACCAGGTCCAGCGCTGCCAAATGCGCCTGGACGGTGTCGCGTCCAACCGAGTAGTCGTCCCACGAGCGGTCCTTGATGATGGCGCCTGGGGTTCCCTGCGGCGAAGCGCCAAGAGCCGCAATGCGTTCGGCGACATCGTCGGCGAACGCACGCACGGATTCAACCTGGGGGTCGATCATCTCGTGAACGCCGATGAAGTTGGGGCCCACCACATTCCAGTGGATGTGCTTCAGCGTCAGGTGAAGATCGTTGTAGGTGCTCAGTTGCTTCTGCAACAGTTCGGTGAGCCGCGCTGCCTGCTTATCGGTCAAGCCCGGAATAGTGAACTGGCTCATCATTTCCTTCCCTGGAGGTCGCACACGGTACTTGTGTTAACGCATACCCGATGGCCGACCTCGAAAACACCGGCAGGTCAGAGCGAATGAATTTGCTGCACCGGCAGCCGCGCGCCGCGTCGCGGCTCGTATGCCAGTCCGCTGGCTTCGAGCAAGCGAACCACCCGGTGGCGGTGCGGTCGCATCGGCTCCAACAGCTCGAGCATGACTGCGTCGTCGACCGGGTAGCCCAGCAGCGTCCAGCCGACCATCTTCGGGATGTGATAGTCACCCACCGAAACGGCATCGGCATCGCCGAATGCCCGTTGCGCGGTCTCGGCGGCGGTCCACTCGCCGACCCCGGGCAGCGACGTCAGCGCTGCGCGTGCTTGCGCCGACGGCTGTGACAGCAACCGTTCCAGCGAAGCCGCGCGTCGCGCACAGCTCACCACCGTTTGCGCCCGCCTCGGGTCGACATTGGCGTGGTGAAACTCCCACGACGGGATGTTCCGCCATGCCTCGGCCGACGGCGGTATCCGCATGCCGGCCGGCGCCGGTCCCGGCGCCGGAGTCCCGAACTTGGACACCAGCACCCACCACGACCGAAACGCGTCGGCGCCGGGCACCCGCTGCTCGATGACTGCCGGGATCAGGGCTTCCAGCACTCGTCCGGTGCGGCCCAGACGCAGGTGCGGGACCCGTTGGTGCGCGGCAGCGACCGTCGGGTCGCGCGGCACGAAGTCCGAGGCGTCGTCCTCCGCGCCCAGCAGCGCCGGCAGCGTCTCGACAAACTCCTCAGCCCCGCTGCCCCACGCCTCGCACTCGGCGGCATTGGCCGCCGCGCGGCTGATCCGCGCCGCGACGGGGCCGCTCGGCAGCAAACTGGTTCGCCAGATCGCGCCGTCAGCGGATATTTGAAAACAAGGATCCCGCGGACCCCGGCGCAGCGGCGCCAACGTGTGTCCGAAGCTGGCGGTGCCAGCAAACGTCACCGTGCGCACACTCGTCACGAATACTCCGAATTCCGGCAGGTCACGGCTCGCGCCGATTGACCAGTCACTATCTTCCACGACAATATTGCGATGTGATGACGCCGTTCGATGGCCCGCACGCCGAACTGGCCTGGATGTTCTTGCAAAGTCTGAGCGAGGGCGGCGACCTGGACGAGGGTTTCGCGCTGCTCAGCGACGACTGCACCTATTGGAGCCTGTTCACCGGCATTGCCTTCGACAAGGCGACCCTGCGGCAATCGGTTGACCGGCGTAAACAGACCCTCGAGCTGACCATCGATCTCCGTCGCTGCATCAACGAAGGGGACACGGTGATCGTGGAGGGCAGCGCTGCGGGCACCAACGCCGACGGCGTCCGGTACGACAGCCCGTTTGTCTCCATCTTCGAGATCCGCGACGGGCTCATTGTCTCGATGCGCGAATACAGCGACACCCGCGCACAAGCCAGAGCGCTCCCCGAGTCACCCAGCCGGGACAGTTGACCCCTACCGATCCAGGACGCTGATTTCGGCCTTGTTCGGGTAGAACGCCACATGGCCGGCAATCGCCGCGACCGCCGGATAGGGCTGTTCGTACGTCCAGATCACGTCCTCGACGGTGTCGCCGCCCGAGGTGGTCACGCTGTAGTAGCTGGCGTCACCTTTGAACGGGCAGTAGGTTCTGGTATCGGTGCGCGTCAGTCCGTCGGAAACGACATCACCCAGCGGAATGTATTGCACCGCGGGCAAAGTGGCCTCGCGCAATTCCAGTGCCGCGGTTGTGTCCGCGACCAGCTCGCCGTTGACACGAACCTGCACCCGTCCTGGGGACGGCTCGATGGTGATCGGATGCCCGGCGCTGGGTTCTAAGACTTGCCGGTGGGCCATGGCTGGTACCTCCTCAGACGCAGTTGTTGGTTGCAACACCGGTCGGCGCTCAACACTTCCCGGCCTACAGCATCGCCGGCATCGTCTGCAGCGGCCCTACTCAGGTTGGGCGGCGGGGCTGTCTTCCGTGTTTTTTCGAGCGGTGCGCATCGCGGCCCAGAAGCGGGCGGCCTCGCGGATCGATTCCTCGACCGGACGTGGCTGCCACCCCAGCTCTCGCATCGCCTTGCTGCTGTCGACGTCGGCCTCGGCGCGCATCATGCGCACCGAGGCGAGGCTGAGTTCCGTGTCTTTGCAGGTGAGCCGGGCTCTCAGGCTGCCCAGCGCAGCCAGGGCGTAGAGCATCGGGACCGAAATCGACCGTTGCGGCGGCGGAACACCGGCCTCGTCGGCCGCGATCCGCACCACCTCCTTCGACGCGATCATCCGCTCGGAGATGAGGTACCGCTCGCCGATGCGCCCGTATTCGGCGGCCAGAATCATCGCCCGCGCGGCATCACCGACGCCGACCACTTCGAGTTGGATGCCGTTCATCGAGAAGGGCAGCTTGCCGAAGACCGCGCCGGCGATGAAGGCGCCGTGCGGAGTCCGGCCCCAATCCCCGCTGCCGTAAGTCGTCGAGACGCACATGGCGACGGCGGGCAAGCCGGCCTCAGCCACGTACCGCATCACCAAGTTTTCGGCCTGAACCCGGGATTGGACGTAAGGAGTCAGCCCACGGGAATCGATCACGTCTTCTTCGGTCGCCACATGCCCGTGCCGACGGCCCACCGTCGCGTAGGTGCTGGTGAAAATGAACCTGCGCAAATCAGGTTCTTTGACGGCAACATCAAGAACGTTGCGCAGGCCTTCGACGTTGGTGCGGAACAGCGGTGACGGGTCACGCAACCAGGCGCGGGTGTCGACGACGCAGTAGTACACGTCGTCAACACCTTCCATCGCCGCGCGCAGCGTGGCCGTGTCGAACACGTCGCCGTGAAACCGGGTCAGCTCAAGGTCGTCGATCGCGCGGGTATTGGCGGTCGGGCGCACCATCGCTCGGACCTGAGCGCCGTCCTCGAGGAGCAGGCGCGTGACGTGTGAACCCAGAAAGCCGTTGGCGCCGATGACCAGCTTGGGTTTCGCGCTCATGCGGCGCCGCCGTTCTGCCGCATCCAGAGCGCCGCGTCCTCGTCGATAGTGCCGAACTCCTGCGCCTTGCGGCACCACTTCAGCCCCGCCTTCAGGAAGCGCAGCGGGTTGTAGATGTCTTCTTCGCGGCACCACAGGCCGTCGCCGGCATAGGTGATGATCGTGATGTTGGTCGCGCTGATCACGCTGCCATCGCCCGGGTCGCGCATCGGGTTGTCCAGTTCGAGGATGACGCGCCCGGTGGGCTCGTCGATGACCGACCACAACGTCGGGAACGCGACCATATGGCTGCCCGGGAAGGTCGTCATCGTTTGCCGAATCCAGTCGCGCACTTGGTCGCGGCCGTGCATGGTGCCCGCCGCGTGCTCGATGTACTCGACGTCCGGTGTGTACTGCTCCACCCAGGCATCCCAATCACGCGTTTCGGCGGCCCGGGCAACCGTCGCCTCGAACGTGTCGAACGCAGCAGCCAGTTCGCTCCGGGAGAACGTCGAGGTAGTCACGCGGACCTCTTCGCAGCACGGTCGCAGCTCATCGGCGGAGTGTAGCGTGGGCTTGATCAGGCGCGAGTTGTGGCCGATCAGGAGGACAAGCAATGGCAAACACTCAAAAAGCGATCCTCGCCGGCGGCTGCTTTTGGGGGATGCAAGACCTCATCCGCAAACAGCCCGGTGTGATCTCGACACGGGTCGGCTACAGCGGCGGCGACACCCCCAACGCCACCTACCGCAATCACGGCACGCACGCCGAGGCCGTCGAAATCGTCTACGACCCCGCAGCCACCGATTACCGCACGCTGCTGGAGTTCTTCTTCCAAATCCACGATCCGACAACCAAAGACAGGCAGGGCAACGACAGGGGAACCAGCTACCGCTCGGCGATCTTCTACACCGACGACGAGCAGAAGCGAATCGCGCTCGACACCATCGCCGACGTCGAAGCGTCCGGCTTATGGCCCGGCAAGGTAGTGACGGAGGTCAGCCCGGCCGGGGACTTCTGGGAAGCCGAGCCCGAGCACCAGGACTACCTGCAGCGCTACCCCAACGGATACACCTGCCACTACGTGCGCCCCGGCTGGAAGTTGCCGCGTCGCGCTGACGCCAACCGCTGAACGCTCAGCGCCTGCGCACCACGATCCGTCCGCCATCCTTCGGGGTGTAGGCGACACCGCGGCAGTGCCACCGCTCTCCCGGCGCCGACGTGGTCTCGATAGTGAAGTGGCGCAACACCGTTCGAAGCACCACGTCCATCTCCATATTGGCGAACGCGGCGCCCACGCACCGTCGCGTCCCGCCACCGAAGGGAATCCACGCGAAGGAAGACGGCTTGGTTCCGATGTAGCGTTGCGGATCGAAGCGTTCCGGGTCGGGGAAGACGTTGGGGTCGTCGTGTATCTGCGCGATGCTCACGATCATCGAATGCCCGCGGGGAATGGCCCATTCGCCGAGTTGGAATACGGGTGGATAGACTCGGCGAGCGGCGAAGTCGATAACCGTCCTGGCTCGCTGGACTTCCAGAATCGTCGCCTGGCGTAGCTCGTTGCCGCCACCCCGAGCCTCATTGTCGGCCTCCTCGACCAGGGCCGCCAGCAGATCGGGATGCCGGGTAATCCGCTCGAACGCCCATCCCAGCGTGGCGCCGGTGGTTTCGTGCCCGGCCGCCAGCAGCGTGAGCAGCTCATCGCCAATGTCCTTGCGCGACATGATCGAGCCATCGTCGTAGGTGCTGCGCAGCATCAGGGCCAAGACGTCGGTCCGATCTTCGAAGTTCGGATCGGCCCGCTCAGCGGCGATCAGCTTGTCGATGACGATGTCGTACTGGCGCCGCCATTCCGCCAGCCGGCCCCACGGACTCAACCGGCCATAGGTCCGGGTGGGCTTCGGCAGCGCCGCTAAGCGCGAGCCCAGCGTGACCCACGGCGGAATGAGCCGACGCAGCTCATCGAGTTCGGCTCCGTCGGCTCCGAAGACCGCGCGCAGGATGGCGTTGAGCGTGATGCGCATCGTCGACGGCATCGTGGCGAAAGACCGGCCCTCCGGCCAGCTTGCGGTCTCGCGCAGCGTCTCCTCTTCGATGATGCGCTCGTAGTTCTTCATGCTCTTGCCATGGAACGGCGGTGCCAGCAGCCGTCGCCGGCGGCGGTGGTCATCGCGGTCGAGCGCGAATACCGACCCGCTGCCGAACAGCCGGCTGAGATTGGGCTGGATGTTGCCGAGCTCGTCGGGGCTGGTGGTGAAGATCTGCTTGGCCAGCTCCGACTCAGCGACCACTACGACGCGGCCGAACATCGGAAGGTTGATCGCGAAGAAGAGGCCGCCGAGCAGCTTCGGGACCCGGACTGTCGGAGGCAACCTCACTGCGGAGGACGACGGCGGGGCGGTGACTAGTTCACTCAACGATTGCTCCCAACATCCGCCCGAGATCGGGGTGGTACCACGGTGTACCGCAGATCTTTCCTGGTACGGTACTCTGGAGTACCAAACCTGACAAGGTGCTGGATTCACCGAAAGGGGCGCCGGCAGTGATTTCAGCGGTGACAGCTGCTGACGACGCCGCACTCGGCGACCCGCTGGCGGAGCCGGACCCGTTTCGGCTACGTCTGCTCGACGGCCTGGCCACCTCGATCGGCGAGCGCGGGTATCGCGC
>Ga0335072_10004614_pt1 | contig 20394 bp, 16 predicted proteins | sample Lox_Sample_21_FD_206725 | JGI IMG/M metagenome (GOLD analysis project Ga0335072, IMG submission 206725) | Soil microbial communities from Loxahatchee National Wildlife Refuge, Florida, United States - Lox_Sample_2.1 | ecosystem: Environmental > Terrestrial > Soil > Wetlands | place: USA...
AATGTGTTCAGCCGGAGCGCCTGCCGGCTCCTGTCGCACTCGATTTGCGAACTACCAGTATCGGTTTGAGCAACAGGGTCTGAACCGGAGCGTCAGGTGTGGCGATTAGTCTGAGAGCCATCGCCGCCGCGCTTTTGCCCATCAGTCCCGTTCCGTGGTCGACCGAGCTGAGCGGAATCCTGAGGTACGAGGCGTACCGGAAGTTTCCGCATCCGACAAATGCAATATCCTGAGGAACCCTCACGTCCGCTTCAATTGCGGCCTGCATCGCCCCAATTGCGCAAAGATCGCTGTAGCAGAACACCGCGTCCGGCGGTTGCTTCAGGCGCAGCAACTGCCGCATCGATTCGTATCCAACCCGGTCTGCGGTTTCTTCAAAGCGTTCGCCGGCCACAATGTAATTTTTCTTTGCCGTAACTCCCGCCTCGGCCAGGGTCTCGCGGTATCCGCGCAATCGATCAATCGACGTGCTCACGTTCTGCACGCCGATGTGTGCGATGCGCCGGCGGCCGATGGCCAGTAGATGCCGCGTGGCCAGTTTCCCCACCGCCACGTCGTCTGAGCCGACGAAGTTCGCTTTCAATTTCGGAAAGTTCCTGTCCACCAGCAGTATGGGCGTACGCACTTGTCGAAAGACCGGGGGAGTGGAGTGCGCCGGCTGGCACGAGGCCAGAAGCAGCACATCCACTCCCCGATCGAGCAGTGCGAGAGTCTCGCGTTGCTCGGTCTCAATGTCTTCTCGTGACGAAGAAACCATGAGCGCCAGCCCATGCTTGCGCAGCGCATTGCCCAGCGAAGTTGCGAATTCGCCAAAGAACGGGTGAATGAGATCAGGAACAACCAGGCCGGCCGCAAAGGAACGTCCGCTCGCCAATCCGCGCGCAAGCAGGTTCGGCCGGTAATTCAGTTCGCTCATGCGCTTGAGCACAAGCGCGCGCATGCGCGCTCCCACGTCGCGTTTTCCCCGCAGCACCTTTGAAACGGTAACGGTTGAAACGCCGAGTTCCTGCGCAATATCCTTCAGCCGGATCGCCATCTATCTCTCGCATCGGCCCTGCAAACGCCAACCGCCCCGCCGAGGCGCGCTCTGTTTTCGCGGTGTCTTGAGCGCGGAGGGGTAATCATCATCAGCTGAAGCGTGTGTGCCGCCACAATGCCCACCCTCGCCAGTCAATGAAATCAGCATCGCTGCCGCCAGCGCCATCACCCACCACAGATTCAGAGCCGGCGGCAGAGCCACTGCCCGCCGCCCCAGCCAGATGATGATCCTTGTAGCCGCCGCAAGAATGAGAATATCCCACCACCGCGAGCGTTCCTTGTTATCGCCGAATTCAATTCCACTCTGGGCCAACAGCGCCTGACGGTGGTCCATTCCATAGCGATGGCATTCCTTTTCCAGAACCTCGCCGCGCGACGCTTCGCGTTGCCCTGCGAAGCACCCGGATGCATTCCTGGTTTTTCAGAAGAGGCGGGCTCGCGGGAGAATGCGAACAGGCCCGCGAGTCAGTTTATCCTCAGCGTTCAGTGAAGGTGTAATCGGTCGTCTGAAAGGAATCCGCCTTCTCAACCCTCTCGAGCTATGGTGGCCATCGTGCCCGCTATGAGCGCTTCCGCAGGCTCGAAGCTCGCGCCACAATCTGAGGCGTAATCAGTTGGGCCTTGGGAGCGGGCCGAGTCTTGTTTCCTGCCAGCTTGAGCGCGAGCGTTGCAGAGAGTTTTCCAATCGCCTCGCTTCCCTGGTCCACAGTTGTGAGCGGCACCCGCAGCAAATCCCCATAAGGCAGGTTTCCACATCCAACCACCGCAATATCTTCGGGAATGCGAAGCCCGGCCTCCGTAATCGCTCTGATCGCGCCCAGCGCGGATGGGTCATTGAAGCAGAAGATCGCATCGGGCCTCGTCTTTGCCTGCAGCAGCTTCATGGCGGCCGCGTATCCGCCCTTTTCTCCGCGATGGTCCCCTGAAGTGCCCAATGAAACCACCTGCTCGGGCAGCGGACCCTCCTTGAACTCGGCGAGCGCCCGGCGATAACCCTCCAACCTTCCCTTTGCTGTGCTCACCTCGGGTCCGCGAATGTGCGCGATGTGCCTGCAGCCTTGATCAATCAAGTGCCGGGTCGCAATCAATCCAACCTCAACGTCATTCACGCCGATAAAGTTGGCGTTCAGACCCTCGATCAGGCGGTCGAGCAGGATGTAGGGCACCTCCTGGCCTTCGAGAAACTTGAAGCTCGACGGCGATGAGCGCGCCGACGCGATCAGCAGCACATCCACCCGCCGGGATATCAGTTGCCTGATCTCCTGCTCTTCAACCCGTGGATCCTCGTCGGAAGAGGAAATCAGCAGGCAGTAATTGCGCGTCCTGATTTCGGCTGAAATCGCCTTGGCAATCTGCGCGAAAAATGGGTGCAGCAGGTCAGGCACAACCAAGCCGATCGACCAGCTCTGCCCGGTAATCAGCGACCGTGCTGCCAGGTTCGGCTGATAGTCCAGCTCCTTCATGCGTTTCAGAACACGCTTCCGGGTTTCCTCGCTGATATCCGGATGGTTCCTCAGCACCTTTGAAACCGTGACGACTGAGAGGCCCAACTCTGTCGCTATGTCTTTCATTCGCACGGCCACGGAAGTCACCTCTCTGCTGCCCAAACGATATTTGAACCAGGGCGCCTGCCTTTTGTTGGTTACCTTGTTCAGTCTAGTTCAACACTCCGCTTCCAGGCGCCTGCGGACCGTCGTGCGCACCGTGATCCTCGCATCGTCTGCACGTTGCGCTTGTCGGACCTCGGCCGGGATGCTATGGTTTCAGTTAACGTTTAAGTAGGCGGGATTCATGCAATCTTCCCTGAGCACTTCTGACCGGCAAACCGTAGGAGTCGACCCCGCAACCGTCCCCTTCAAGACGCTGAGTTCGGGCGCTCGTATGCCCGCCATTGGCCTTGGCACCTTCGGCTCAGACCATGTTTCGCCCGATGCCGTTGCTCAGGCCGTCCTCTACGCCGCCTCCGTTGGCTACCGGCACTTCGACTGTGCAAGCGTCTACGGCAACGAAGACAAGATCGGCGAATCGTTCAAAAAGCTGTTCGATCACGGCCTGCGCCGCGACCAGCTCTGGATTACCTCCAAGCTTTGGAACGACATGCATGGCGATGACGACGTCATCCGTTCGTGCCAAAAGTCGCTGGCCGATCTCCAGGTCGGCTACCTCGATCTCTTTCTCGTTCACTGGCCGTTTCCCAATCATCATCCTCCCGGCTGCGACGTGAGCGCGCGCAATCCCCATGCCGTGCCTTATATCCATGAGAACTACATGCGTACCTGGCGCAAAATGGAGGACCTTGTCGATCGCGGGCTGGTGCGCCACATTGGCGCCTCCAACATGACCATCCCCAAGATGGAACTCCTGTTGCGCGATGCGCGCATCAAGCCGGTAGCCAATGAAATGGAACTTCACCCCCACCTCCAGCAGCCGGAATTCTTCCGCTACCTCGTGGAGAGAGGCATTCAGCCCATCGGATACTCGCCCATCGGCTCGCCGGGACGGCCGGAGCGCGACCGCACTCCTGAAGACACTTCGCCAACTGAAGACCCGGTGATCGTCGAAATCGCGCATCGGCTCGGCGTGCACCCGGCCGTGGTGTGCATCAAGTGGGCCGTACAGCGCGGCCAGGTGCCGATTCCGTTTTCAGCCAATCCGCGCAATATATTGAGCAACCTGCTCGGCGTTGTCGGCGAGCCATTGACCGCCGAAGACATGAGCGCGATCGCCAGGCTCGACCGCAATTGCCGCCTGATCAAAGGGCAGGTCTTCCTTTGGAAAGAGAACCAGTCATGGGAAGACCTCTGGGATATCAACGGAGTCATCACGCCCGCTTAACATCGCAGTCCTGAGGAATCGCAACCAATCGCAACTCACAGTAATTGGTGCCGGTTTGAAGATCGAAACGCTGTCACACCAGCAGGGAATCGAATCGCAGAGAGCGAGGAGCAAGTTGAAATGGTCAGCACTATGAAGGCGGCATTTCTTCCGGGAAACAGCACCGTTGAAATCAGAGAGGTGCCGATTCCCGAGCCGGGCCACGGCGAGGTCCTCATCGAGGTCAAGGCCTCAACCATCTGCGGTTCCGACATTCGCGCCATCTACCACGAGCATCTGGGCAAAGGTCCTGAAGGTTATCAGGGCGTGATTGCGGGTCATGAGCCGGCCGGTTTGATTGTGCAGGCCGGTCCGGGATGCCGCCGCTTTAAAGCAGGCGACCGCGTGATCGTCTATCACATATCGGGCTGCGGCGTGTGCAACGATTGCCGGCGTGGCTACATGATCTCCTGCACCAGCCCCGAATATCGTCGCGCCTATGGGTGGCAGCGCGACGGCGGCATGGCCCCCTATCTGCTCGCTGAAGAGAAGGACCTGATCCTGCTTCCCGGCTCTCTCACCTACCTCGATGGCGCGCAGGTGGCATGTGGATTCGGCACCGTTTATGAGGCCCTCGAAAAAGTTGGAATCAACGGCAGCCACGCCGTGCTCATCACCGGCCTCGGTCCCGTGGGCCTTGCCGCTGGCGCACTGTGCCGCAAGCTGGGAGCAGAGACGATCATCGGCATCGACATCTCTTCCGAACGCCGCGACATCGCCTTGCGCCTCGGCCTCTGCGATTCGGTTCTTGCCGCCGGCCCTGAGAATGTGAGCCAGGTTCGCGAGCTCACCGGCGGCCTTGGCGTCGAGCGCGCGATCGATTGTTCGGCCAACGCCGATGCCCGCGCTGCCGCTATTCGCGCTACTCGCAAATGGGGAAAGATGGTGATGGTCGGCGAGGGCGGCGCCGTCGCCTTCAATCCTTCGCCCGACATCATTCACGAACAGAAAACCATCTACGGTTCCTGGGTTACATCAACCTGGCTCATGGAAGAGCTGGTGGAACGTCTCGTCCGCTGGAATCTGCACCCCGAAGATATTGTTACCCACCGCTTCTCGCTCGACCATGCAGATCAGGCTTATCGCTTGATGGCCTCAGGTCGCTGTGGTAAGGTCGCGGTTTGTCCCACTGCGGAGTAATCAATGCACACTGCGCCCACTCAAACCACCTCGCCGCAGTCCTCTTCAGCGCCCCTGCTTCCGCGCACCGGCAAGCTCGCCTTCTTCCTTGTCACCGGCTTGTTCTTTCTTTGGGCCATCCCCAACAACCTCAACGACGTCCTCATCCGCCAGTTCATGAAATCCTTCGAGATCAACCGCCTTGAGGCTGGTCTCGTGCAATCCGCCTTTTACTTCGGTTACTTTCTGCTGGCCATCCCTGCGGCTCTTCTCATGCGCCGTTACGGGTATAAGAGAGGACTCCTGACCGGTCTCCTGCTCTACGCAACCGGCACCTTCCTCTTTTATTCAGCCGCGATGGCGCGCAGCTACCCGCTCTTTCTATTCGCCCTTTTCGTCATCGCCAGCGGCCTCGGCTTTCTTGAAACCGGCTCCAATCCTCTGGTCGCACAGCTTGGCGACCCTTCAACTGCGGTCCGGCGTCTCAACTTCTCCCAGGCCTTCAATCCTCTGGGCTCCATCACCGGAGCGCTGATCGGAACTGTATTCATCTTCTCGGGCATTGAACCCAGCTCCGGCGATATTGCGCACATGAAAGCCCAGGGCCTTTACGACGCATTCCTCAAGCATGAAACTCTGCGTGTGCTCGCGCCCTACATGGTGCTTGGCGTCGTGGTGCTGCTATGGGCCCTGCTCATCTTTCGGACTCAATTCCCCGCCCTCGAAGGAGACTCCTCCGCGGCAAACCGGCATCGGTCCGGCGGCTATCTCACGCTCTTTCGTTATCCCCACTTTCTCTCCGCGATCTTTGCCCAGTTCTGCTATGTGGGCGCCCAGGTGGGTACCTGGAGCTACTTCATCCAGTACGCGCAGGATTACACCCACTCCCCCGAAAAACTGGCCGGCTACCTGCTCACCACAACGCTTGGCGCCTTCGCCATCGGCCGGTTCACCTCAAGTTATGTGATGAAGCACTTCCGCCCCGACAGGATGCTGGCCGCATTCTCCATCGCCAACATCCTGCTCCTGCTCGTAGGAATCCTGTGGACCGGATGGGTTGGCCTGATTGCCGTACTGCTCACCAGCTTCTTCATGTCCCTCATGTTCCCCACCATCTTTGCACTGGGCATCCGCGATCTGGGCGAGCATACCAAGGAAGGTGCGTCGCTGCTCGTCATGGCCATCATCGGCGGCGCGGTTTTCACCCCGTTGATGGGGCTTGCCTATCAACTCACCAGGAGCATGGCAGTCAGCATGATTGTTCCACTGCTCTGCTATGTCGTCGTGGGTGTCTTCGCCTTGGCGGGCGCGCACGCCGCGCCCTTCCCCAGCCGCTGGGAACGCCGCCTTAAGCACCTCGTTCCCGTTCTCGGTCATCGCAACTGGATCGTCGTCGCCGATTCCGCCTATCCCGCCCAGTCCAGCCCCGGAATTGAAACCATCTTTACCGGCGAGGATCACCTTCGGCTGCTCGGCAAGGTTCTCCAGGCCATCTCAATACACGATCATCTCCGCGCCAACATTTACACCGACGCCGAATTGAAGCAGGTGCCCGAAAACGACGCTCCCGGCGTCACCGAACTTCGCGGCGAACTCCATCGCCTCCTTGGGCCGCACACGCGCGTGTTCGATCACGACCAGATCATTGCCAGGCTCGATGAAAGCGCCAAACTCTTCAACATCGTGATCCTCAAATCAACCCTCGCTATTCCTTACACCTCGGTCTTTCTCGAACTGGATTGCGGATATTGGGATCCGGATGCGGAAAAACGCCTCAGAAACTCCCTTCGCGATACAACCGCCGTGACCTCCGCCAGGTAATGTCTACGCCGTTCGCGGCCCGGCACGCGCTTAAACGCAAATAGGAGCAATGAAGAATGCAAAGAAGAGAATTCTGCAAAATGATCGCAGCCGCCGCTGCGGCCAACGCCATAACTATGAAGGGCCAGTCAACCGCCACTGCGCCCGCCGGCTTCAACAAGCTTCATCAAACTTATGAAGAGTTCTGCGCCACGCCTGAGCGGGATCGCATCTTCTACGCCCTGGTCGATGGCAAGATCGTCGAAACCAAACTGAACGATGCCGACTGGTCGCCTACCGAGTGGGGCGATCCGCCGGAACTGCCCGGCGGTTCATGGGACGGCGTACCCATGCAGGCCCCCATCGACGGCCTCAACGGCGAAGGCCCCTACCAGGCCAACTGGGATTCTTTGTTGAATTACAACGCGCCGGAGTGGTATCGCGACGCCAAGTTCGCCATCTGGGCCCACTGGAGCCCGCAATGCGTACCCGAATTCGGTGACTGGTACGCCCGTGCGATGTACCAGGAAGGCTCTCCCGATTACCAGTTCCAGAACTCGCACTACGGCCATCCCTCGCTCTTCGGTTACAAGGACCTGACCGCGCAGTGGACGCTGCTCAATTGGGAACCTGAAGAGATGATCCAGTACTACAAAAATGCCGGAGCGCGCATGTTCATTTCGTTGGCCAATCATCATGATGGCTTTGACGCCTGGGACTCGAAGCACCAGCCCTGGAACGCAAAAAATCACGGGCCCCATCGCGATGTGGTGGGCGAGTGGGCCGCTGCCGCGCGCCGTCAGGGACTGCGCTTCGGCGTCACCGTGCACCAGGCGCGCAACTGGTGGTGGTTCCAGACCGCGCACAACGCCGACAAGAACGGACCGCTGGCCGGCGTGCCCTACGACGGCCGCATGACCAAAGCTGATGGCAAAAATCAATGGTGGGAAGGCCTCGATCCGCAGATGCTCTACAGCGCCAAGCATCCAAAGAACGCCCTGCCCGATGCTTCCTACGCCAAGCACTTTTACGATCGCACCCGCGACCTCATCGATCAGCACGACCCCGACCTGCTGTACTTCGACAACTCGCGTGTGCCGCTGGGCTGGGCTGGAATGAACATCGCTGCCTACTTCTACAACCACAATCTCAAGACGCGCGGCAAAATGGAGGCCGTGCTCACCGGCAAACAGATACCCGCAAACCTGGCCAAGGCGCTGGTGGCCGATTACGAGCGCGGCCTCACCAGCGAAATAATGCCCTACGCGTGGCAGTCGGAAACCTGCATCGGCGAGTGGCACTATCAGCGCGCCATCTTCGAGATCCCCGGCGAGTACGGCGGCTATCTCCCTCCCCGCGACGTGATTCACTGGTTGGTCGATACCGTGAGCAAGAACGGCACCTTCGTTCTGAATGTTCCGGGCAAACCCGACGGCACCATCGATTCGAAGGAGATCGCTGTCGTTGACGAGATCGGCGCATGGATGAAGATCAACGGCGAAGCCATCTACGACACGCGGCCCTGGACCGTCTACGGCGAAGGTCCCAACCAGGTGAAAAGCGGATCGTTCCAGGGCGCCAGCATCAGCGCTCTTGGCGAGAAAGACATCCGTTTCACGCGCAACAAGGCCAGCAACGTGATCTATGCCATCTTCCTCGGCTGGCCCATGGGCCAGGCGCAGATCGCGTCGCTGGGTCTGTCAGCCAAATCCAGCCCCGGCAAGATCCAGAACGTGACCGTGCTCGGCTCCGAGGCAAAGATCAAATGGAGTCAGGACGCCGATGCGCTGAAACTCGAGCTGCCTCGCCAGTCATGGCAGGCAAACGACTACGGCGCAGCGGTGAAGATCGCACTCAGCTGACCGCTGTCGTCGCACCTGCTTTGACTAAACCGGTTTCCAGTGATCGAAACTGTCGCGCAGCGCATAAAAGCAGTCCGTCGGTTTGAAGTCTGCATCGAATGGCAATGGACGCTCAAGCCGGTTGGGCTGCTTCTTTTCATGCGATCCAAAATGGTTGAGCCACGTGAACCGGTCGCTCAAATCCCACGTCAGCACCAGCTTTACCGCCGGGTTGGGCAACGCTGCCGATAGAAAATCCGTGTACGTCTTTGCAATAATCGCATCGCGCTGCGCCACGTCGTTGGTCGCCGTATCGTCGTCGTTCACGTCCAGTTCGGTCAGGTAGACCTCCAGCCCCAACTGGTGCAGCGCTTCAATGTAATCTGCCACTCCCTGGCCGAACTTCACTCCCGCGTTCAGATGGCTCTGGATGCCAACCGCGTCCATCGGCACGCCGCGGCTCTTCATTCCCCTTACCATCTCCAGAATGAGCCGGCGCTTCTCGGCGTCGCCTTCGTTGTCGGCCTCAACACCATAATCGTTGTAAGTAAGCTTCACACCCGGGTCGGCGGCGCGCGCCGTGTGGAACGCCAGATCGATATAATCCGGCCCCAGGTTCTCGTACCAGAACGACTTCCTCAACCCGCCCGGCAATTTGTCGTTCTTTTCGATCGCCTCGTTCACCACATCCCACGATTGCAGCTTCCCGGCATAGTGTTTACACACCGTTGTGATGTGATCCACAAAGATCTGTCTGATCTCGTCCTTGTTGTCGATCTTCGTGATCCACCCCGGCACCGACTCATGCCAGCACAATGTGTGGCCGCGCATCAGCATGTGGTTGCGCTGGGTAAAGTCATAAAGAAAGTCGGGAGGGCCAAAATTGAACGCGTCCCGCGAGGGCCGCAGCGCAACCCACTTCAATTCATTCGAAGGCACCAGGATGCCGCACTGCTCGCTGACCAGCTCGGCGAAGTCAGTGTTACTTTGAACGACCGGAATCACAACGGCCGATCCGTAGATGAGCCCATGGCGCTGCGCGTGCGCGCGCAACGAGCGCGGCCCCGCAAGATCGTGAAACGAGTTGACCGTCGGGGGATGGCTCGAAGCCCCCTTTGCGCAGCCCGCCAGCAGCCCGGTGCTGGTTGCGGCTGCAACTGTAACCGCGGTTCCTGTTCCCTGGGCAATAAACTCCCGGCGTGAAAGCATACGGTCTCACCAGCTCCCTGTGTAAATCTTCTTATGTAAATCATTTTAGTTGCTGCGCCTCGCCCGTCACCGGCCCAGTTACAACCCAGGTCGAACGGATCTTTTCCCCCCGGTTAACGCCAGCCGTTACCGAACGGGTGTATGATTCTCCCGCTGCGTCCCCTTCGCGGTCAGCCATCGCATCTCTCTAAAGGCCTTCTGGCCGGTGCCAACGTTGAAGGGCGCGCTCTCTCATGGCGGGTAATTCTGCCGCGAATCAGGACCCGGCGGTCTTCTCCCGCATTCTGGGCGCTCGCAGCGCACGCGGATTCCCGCGAGGAGGTTTCAAAATGGCCACTACCACGGCAACCCATCCCGGCAAGCTCAGCGATCGCGTGAGCTTCCTGTCACGCTACGGCAACTACATTGGCGGCAAGTGGGTCGAGCCCGCTTCCGGTCAGTACTTCGAAAACATCACCCCCATCACCGGCAAAACATTCTGCGAGATTCCGCGCTCCAACGCGCAGGACATCGAGCGCGCCCTCGACGCCGCCCACGCGGCCCGCGAATCGTGGGGCAAGTCCAGCCCCACCCAGCGCGCCATCATCCTCAACCAGATTGCGCAGCGCATGGAAGACAACCTCGACATCCTCGCGCTGGCTGAAACCTGGGACAACGGCAAGCCCATCCGCGAAACCACTGCCGCTGATCTGCCACTGGCCGTCGATCACTGGCGCTACTTTGCCGGCTGCATCCGCGCACAAGAGGGCACCATCTCCGAGATCGACCACGACACTGTGGCGTACCACTTTCACGAACCTCTCGGCGTTGTCGGCCAGATCATCCCGTGGAACTTCCCCATCCTGATGGCCACATGGAAGCTTGCGCCGGCTCTGGCCGCAGGCAACTGCGTGGTCCTCAAGCCAGCCGAGCAAACCCCGGCCAGCATTCTGGTCTGGGCCGAACTCGTCGGCGACCTGCTGCCGCCCGGAGTGCTCAACATCGTGAACGGCTTCGGCCTCGAAGCCGGCAAGCCGCTCGCCTCAAGCTCGCGCGTCGCCAAGATCGCCTTCACCGGCGAAACTACTACCGGCCGGCTCATCATGCAGTACGCCAGCCAGAACCTCATTCCTGTCACACTCGAGCTGGGTGGCAAGTCGCCCAACATCTTCTTCGATGATGTCTGCCGCGAAGACGACGACTTCTTCGACAAGGCAATCGAGGGCTTCGTAATGTTCGCGCTCAACCAGGGCGAGGTCTGCACCTGTCCCAGCCGCGCGCTCATCCAGGAGAGCATTTACGACAGGTTCATGGAGCGCGCGCTTAAGCGCGTTGCCGCCATCAAACAGGCCAATCCACTCGATCCTTCCACGATGATCGGCGCGCAGGTATCCAACGAGCAGCTCGAAAAGATCCTCAGCTACATCGACATCGGTCACCAGGAAGGCGCCGAACTGCTCGCCGGCGGCCATCGTGCGCGCCTCGGCGGCGAACTCGACGAAGGCTTCTACGTTGAGCCCACCGTCTTCCGCGGCCACAATCGCATGCGCATCTTCCAGGAAGAGATCTTCGGCCCCGTCGTCTCAGTCACCACTTTCAAAACCGAAGCCGATGCGCTGGCCATCGCCAACGACACGCTCTACGGCCTCGGCGCAGGCATCTGGAGCCGCGACGCCAATCGCTGCTATCACCTGGGCCGCGGCATTCAGGCCGGCCGCGTCTGGACCAACTGCTATCACGCCTATCCGGCCCACGCTGCCTTCGGCGGATACAAGCAGTCCGGCATTGGTCGCGAAACGCACAGCATGATGCTCGACCACTATCAGCAGACCAAGAACCTGCTGGTGAGTTACAGCCCCAAGAAGCTGGGCTTCTTCTAAACCGTGGCTGAAAGGTGGTTCAAGAAAGCCGGGTGCCCCATCCTTGCGGCGCCTTTGCCGCAAGGGTGGGAAACCACAAACGCGCTAACGTCGCGCAAGCGACGCCAATATGCGCATAGCTCACGCTAACTCGCTAACCCGCTAACTTGCTAACTTGCTGACTTGCTAACTTGCTAACCCGCTAACCCGCTGACTTGCTAACTTGCTAACTTGCTAACTCGCTAACTTGCTAACTTGCTAACTTGCTAACTCGCTAACTCGCTAACTCGCTAACCCGCTAACTTGCTAACTTGCTGACTTGCTGACTTGCTGACTTACTAACTCGCTAACTCGCTAACATGCCCGACCTACCCCAACAGGTTCTCGCCACCGACCTCGCCGTCCACCTCATCCGGGTGTTGCGCCAGAAGCATGGCCTGCTCATGTTCCATCAATCCGGAGGCTGCTGCGACGGCAGCTCGCCCATGTGTTACCCGCGCGGCGAGTTCATGGTTGGCGACAGCGATGTTCAACTTGGCGAGGTCGACGGCGAACCGTTCTACATGAGCCGCAGCCAGTTTGAGTACTGGAAGCACACGCAGCTCATCCTCGACGTGGTTCCCGGCCGCGGCGGCCAGTTCTCGCTCGACAACGCCGAAGGCGTGCGCTTCCTTATCCGCGGCCGCGTCTTCAATGATGCGGAGATTAGCGATCTGCGCGCCGCCGGCCGCATCTGAGTAGAGGCTAGATCCGCCAGTCTCTTGACCGGCGGCACAGAGAGTCCCCAGTCACAACCAAGCGGGTGCCCCATCCTTTTCGCGCTTTTGCGAAAAGGGTGGGATTGGCCGATACTTCCCCGGCGTGCAGGTTCCCTAAGTGAACAGTATTAAGGTTAGTCGCAGACCAGAATTGCGTCCGCCAATCCGGCTGGTTCGTTCTCAGAGATTTCTGGCAATGCAGCATCCGCGTGATCCCCGGCCTCAATCCGCGCCATGAAGAATTGCTCCACCTGCGCCAGCACCTCACTGCCCGTGTGCGCGTGGTAAATGGCCGCCCGCAGCTTTGCGCCTCCCGGCACGCCGTGCGTGAACCAGGTTGCAAACTGCTTCATCTTGCCCACCGGGTCGCCCATCCGCGCGTCGCGCGGCAGGTCGCGCGTTGCCGTCTCCTCAGCCAGCAGCATCTCAAAGTACGCGCGGATCATGTTGTAGCGATCCCCGACTCCGGGAACATCGTAGCTGCCCGTCGCCGTGTACTGCGCAATCTGTCGAAAAATCCACGGATTCGCAGGCGCCGCGCGGCCAATCATCACTGCGTCGCAACCGGTCTTCTCCACCATCGCCGCGGCGTCCTCGGGAGTGCGAATGTCGCCGTTGCCGATCACCGGAATTCCCACCGCCTGCTTCACCGCCGCAATCCACTCCCAGCGCGCCTGGCCGTTGTATCCCTGCTCGCGCGTCCGCGCATGCAGGGCAACGGCGTTCAGTCCCTCGCTCTCGGCCATCCGCGCCAGTTCCACGCACACAATCTGCGAGTCGTTCCATCCCAGCCGGAACTTCACGGTGAAGGGAATCGTCACCGCCTTGTGAACAGCCTTGAAGATCTCGCCGATCTTGGGCAGATCGCGCAACAGGCCTGAGCCCCCGTTGCAGCCAACCACCCGCTTCGCCGGGCAGCCCAGGTTCAGGTCCACCGTGTCGAAACCGGTCTCTTCCACAATGCGCGCCGCCTCGGCAAGCGTCTCGGCATTCGACCCGAAGAGCTGCGCGCCAATGGGATGCTCGTCGTCGTAGAAGGTGAGGTAGCGACGCCGCTTGGTCTCGCGCATGCGCGCCAGCCCATCCGCCGACGTGAACTCGGTCATGATCAGCCCGCACCCCGACTGCGCATTGGTGATTACTCCCTCAACACAAGCATTGGGTGCCCCAGGTCTCGATTCTGAGACCTGGGAGACCAGATTCGCAGCAGCATCGGCCTCCGTTCCAGTGAACAAACTCGCGTGGCGAATAAACCGCCGGAAGACGGTGTCAGTGACTCCCGCCATCGGGGCAAGCACGGTCGCCGGCCGCACGGCCACTGCCCCCAGGCGCACCTCAGCAGGAACCCGTGCCTCAGCAGGCATCGCGTGCTCCACCGGATTGTCCCAGTCCTTCTTCACCGTGAATCCCCTGCGAGGCATCGCAACCGTCCGTTGAGCTTCTAGCTCTTCTTGGCCTTGTTGATCTCCTGCGCGCGAAACTTCGCGAAGCGCTCAATCAACTTGGTAGGCACAGGCTCCGCAAGCGAAAATCGCACAGTGCTCTTGACCACGTCGTATGGTTTCAAATCATCCTTGAGCGCTGCGAGTAGCCGCTTGGTGGCAGGATACAGAGAGTAGTGCTGCTTCCACCCGGCGAAGTAAAGCAACCGTTCGCCGTTCAGCTTGTATGTCGGCATCTTGTAGGAGATCATCTCATCGGCCGTTGGCACCGCATTGCGAATCGCTCTCCGTACTTGGCTGAGCGCCCGCTGCGCCGTCTCGGGTTGCACGGCAATGTACTCATCAACAGACTCAATGTCGTCCTTCATTTCTTTACTCGCCCGCGTTACAGCTCCAAACAAACGTGAGCCTCCGCCGTAGCGGAGGCCCGATGATTTCGTGCTCTTTTCGGCGCGTGCCCCAGGTCCCGATTCTGAGACCTGGGATCTCGCTTACTTTGCTGCTGTCGCCTCACCGGCCTTGGCATACTTGCGCCGGAACCGCTCCACGCGTCCCGCCGTGTCAACCAGCCTCTGCTTGCCCGTAAAGAACGGGTGGCAAGAAGAGCAGATCTCCACGTGCATGTCGCCCTTGTGGGTCGAACGCGTCTCAAAATTGTTTCCGCAGGCGCAAACCACCCGCACCGCGGCGTAATTGGGATGAATCTTTTCCTTGGGCATCTCGTTATCTCGCAAACCTTTCCAGCAATATCTCTATTTTATGGGGAATTTCAAGGAAAGTCCATGCGCCGGCTCCTCCCCCTTGACTGCTCCAAAGCTCAGACTGGACGTGGGATAAGCTCCGGGGACGGTTGGCCCACCGCAAATCGCAATCAGCGTCGTCCGATCTTTACTCCCTCCGCCCTCAGCCCATCGACTTCAGGCCTGCCCAGCAGTAACAGGCTGAAACTTGTCCCTGAAAGCTGGAAACTGGAAGCTGGCGGCTCGCAGCTAAAGCTTCTTTTTCGGGAAATACATCAGCCACAAAAGCCGGCACCAGACAAACGCCGCGCCCGCGCCAAGAACCAGCCACATCGCCAGGTGCGACCACGCCTTCCCTTTATCCGCGTGGTACGCAACCGCCTGCCACAGCCAGAAAACTGCATGATAAAGACTCAGAACTCCGAAAAAACACGCGGCCACGATCCCCAGCAGTCCCCAAACCGTGGGTTGTGCCGTCGGTTCCTTCGCCATGATCTTCCTCCCCGAAAACCCCTGAACGCCCTTCCCATCCTGGGTGCCGATTCCAACCGGGGCTACTCCTTAAGCGCCTGCTCAATTCCTGCTTCAACCAGCGGCGCCATAATTGCATAGCCGGCCGGTAACGGATGCACGCCATCCTTACTCAGGGCCGGGGGAAGCCCACCTCGGTCATCTTTCATCGCCGAGTAGTAATCAACGTATATGTAGCCCTTCCGAGCAGCATAACTCTTAATCCACTGGTTCAGTGTTGCTATCTTGGGTGCCGGCTCCAATCCCGGGCTCCATGGATAATCGAAGGCCGGCAGAATCGAGCACAGTACCACCTTGATTCCATTCGCCGTCGCCAGGTCGGCCATCGAGGCCAGATTCTCTTCAGTCTGTTCCAGCGTCATTGGTCCGGTGTTTCCCGCTATATCGTTCGTCCCCGCCAGCATCACCACCGCGCTCGGGTCAAGATCGATCACGTCCTGCCTGAAGCGCACCAGCATCTGCGGCGTGGTCTCGCCGCTGATGCCGCGGTTGACGTAAGGCTTGCCCGGAAACGAATCCTCGATCTTCCACGCATCCGTGATCGAGTCGCCCATGAATACTACGCGCCTCACACCCGCTGCCGGCATTCCCAGAGCCTCGTCGGCGGCCTTGTAGCGTTCCAGATCGCCAAAATCCACTGTCAACTCCCGGTCGTGTTTCGTCCAGTAATCGCCCGTGTGTTCTGCGGGCTTTGCCGCGGGCTGTCCGGGCGCGGAGTTTTGCGCGGTAGCGCGCGATGGAACCGCAATCGCCATCAAGACGGGCAACAATCCCGCCGCAACCATCCGCACTCCCGATAGAACCAATCGATTCTGACCCAATTCTGCTCTCCTTCTTTCGTGCCCGTGTCCACTTCCAGCCGCACGAAAACATATATGATTCATTGCGCTTCCGATTGTAGAGAAGCAATCTCAGCCCCTGCCATCTATTTCGCACCGGGATAGAATCCGGCCAAGCCAGCCCGGCATTCATCTTGCAACGTGCCGACCTCTTCAGCCGGAACCTCACCATGCCAATCCATTAACCCCAATCGTCTCACCTCCTCAGTCCCTCATTCCCTCAGTCCCTCTCACACCTCTTGTTTCCTCGTACCCTTGCTCCCTCGTACCCTTGTTCCCTCGTTCCCTTGCTCCCTGACTTTTCCACATTTGCGCCCCCGCTTCGCACCGCAGCACCTTTCTTCCGCATCGGCTACGCTTGAAAGAAGTGATGACTGCCTGCCCCATCTGCGACGGCGTCGGTCTGCTCCGGGTGGTCGACGGTGACGGCCGCTGGATCTCTCGCCCTTGCGAGTGCCAGCAGATCGAGCGCGAAGAGCGCCGGCTCGCCGCCGCGCACATCCCTGACCGTTACAGGAACTGTACCCTTGATACCTTCGATCCGGGATTCAGGGGTGTGCACCCTTCGATGGGCTTCGCTCTGACTGCGGCGCGCAAGTTTGTGGACGCTTACCCGGTAGACACCGCCGGTCGGGGTTTGCTTTTTGTAGGCTCCGTCGGTCTTGGCAAGACCCATCTTGCCGTTGGCGTGCTGCAGCGGCTAGTGCGCGAGCGCGGCGTGCGCGGCCTCTTTTGCGACTACCGCGAGCTGCTCAAGAACATCCAGAACAGTTACAACCCGCAAGTGAACACTACCGAACTCGAGCTGCTCAAGCCGGTCTTCGCCACCGAGGTTCTTGTGCTTGACGATCTGGGCGCGCAAAAACCCAACGAGTGGGTATGGGACACGGTCGCGCTTATCCTCAACACGCGCTACAACGACCGACAAACCACCATCATCACCACCAACTATCCCGACTTGCCCGCCGGCGCAGGATTCAAGCAGGATCCGGACGGGAAAGCGCCCGCAAAGGGCGAAGACACCCTCGGCGACCGCATCGGCGACCGTATGAGGTCGCGCCTCGCCGAAATGTGCATTCGTGTGGACATGATCGGCGAGGATTTCCGTCAGACCGTCAAGCGCGCCCGCTTCGGCTGACAGCCTCACTGAAATCGGGTGCCCCGTTCAAGCTCTGCTTGAGCGGGGTGGAGCTACGCTACTCCCTACTCCCTACTCCCAATTCCCAATTCCCTATTCCCTATTCCCCTGCCTCCCTCCCCTTGACGATCGACAAGAGCTTGTTCTATCCTCTTGTCGAATGTCATGGGGGAACGATGCCGCAACCAGCCGACCTGCTTCAGGGTACTCTCGACATGCTGATCCTGAGAGCCATCGCCAACGAGCCGCAACATGGCTGGGCGATCGCCCAGCGCATTCAGCAGGTTTCTAACAACGTCTTGCAGGTGGGCCAGGGCTCCTTGTATCCGGCGCTGCACCGCCTTGAGTACAAGGGCTGGATCAAGGCGGAATGGGGCGCAAGCGAGAACAATCGCAAGGCGCGTTTTTATGCGCTTACAGGGGCGGGCCGCAAGCATCTGGCGGCCGAAGTCGAGAATTGGGAGCGGCTGGCCGGAGCAGTCAACCTGGTGCTGGCAGATATTTAGAACGGTTCCAGGATTCAGCAACTCTGAAACCGCTATAAGGAGAGTGGCGATGCTCAGCGAACTTTGGACCCGGGTCCGTTTCTGCTTTGCGGCCAAGCGGCGCGAAGAAGTCGACGACGAGATCCGCTTTCACATCGAGCGGCAAGTTGAGGCGAATCTCGCCGCAGGCATGAGCCCCGTTGAAGCACGGCGGCAGGCAGCCATCGCATTCGGCGGTCAGGAACGCACGCGCGAGCAATGCCGCGAGGCGCGTCCTTCATGGCGGCTTGAGCTGCTCGGTCGGGATCTGCGCTTCGCTGCGCGCAGCCTGTTCCGCAACCCGGGGCTGACCGTCGTTGCAGTACTCACGCTGGCGCTCGCCATCGGCGTCAATACCACCATCTTCAGCCTGCTCAACCAGGCGCTCCTGAGTGCGCTGCCGGTTCGTGATCCACAAAAGCTTTTGGTGCTGAGTTTCGCCGGTGACGTTGATGGACACACTCATTCCGAGGGCGGAGACACGCCCGGCCATCACCACGAGTTTTCCTATCCCATGTATCGCGACCTGCGCGACCGCAACAGCGTCCTCAGCGGTTTAACTGCCTCTGCAGTTGCCGCTGCCGGAGTTACCTGGAACAATCATGCCAATGCTGCAACGGCCGAGATTGTCAGCGGCAACTATTTCGATGTTCTCGGCGTGCAGCCCGCGGTTGGCAGGCTGCTGACGTCGAGCGATGAAACCGCCGAAGGCGCCAACCAGGTGGTCGTGCTCAACTTCGATTATTGGAAGACCCGCTTTGCTGAGGCGCCCGTGGTGGGCAGCGCAATTCTTATCAACGGAACGCCGTTCACCATCGTCGGTGTCGCCGCGCCCGGGTTCCACAGCGTGGAGTGGGGGCGCACGCCCGCCATCTACGTGCCCGTTACGATGGAGAAAATTCTGCAGCCCGACTGGTACGCCCTGTCTGACCGAAAAAACTACTGGCTCACAGTCGTAGGGCGCCTGCGGCCGGGCATAACCGCAGCTCAAGCTTCCGCATCGCTCAACCCGCTCTTCCACGCGATTCGCGCGCAGGAGTTTACCGCGCTCGAAGATCAGTCCCCCAGGGCGCATAAGGATTTTGTCGATGCGTCGCATCTGAATGTCGACGTCGGTGCGCGGGGCTTCTCGCCGATGCGCAACGACGTCCGCATGCCCTTGATCATCATCATGGGCATGGCCCTGCTGGTCATCGCCATGGCGGTGGTCAACGTGGCCAGCCTCTTGCTCGTGCGGGCTGCCAACCGCGTGCGCGAGTTCAGCGTGCGCTACGCAATGGGAGCAACCGCGCCACATATCCTGCGCCAACTCTTCTGTGAAGGGGTTCTGCTGGGCGTGGTGGGCGCGGCACTGGGGCTGGCGATTGCGCCTGAGGCGCTGCGCCTCTTGATCCGCTGGATTCAGGGAGCCGCGAACGACGACATGTCGCTGACGCCAACCCTCGACTGGCGCGTCTTTATATTTGCCGTCGCGGTGATGCTCATCGGCAGTGTCATCTTCAGTCTTGCGCCAGCCGTGCAATTCTGGAACCCGCGCCTGGCCGATGCCCTCAAACAGCAGATGAATACCGGCCTCGGCGGGTCGCTCTACTTCCGCCGCACCTGCGTGGCCCTGCAGATCGGCTTCAGCCTGCTGTTGATGGTCGGCGCCGGCATGTTCGTGCGCACCATCCAGAATCTGCGCAATTTGGATCCCGGATTCGCGACCGATCGTCTGCTCACCTTCGACGTCGCGCCTGAACTGGCCGGATATCGCGCTTCGGGCGTGGCGCCGGTCGAACTCCGCCTCCTCGACGCCGTTGCCGCCTTGCCCGGCATTCGCGCCGTCGGCGCCACCAACGACCGTGATCTGGCCGATGACGAAATCACCGGTGACGTCTATGTAAGCGGCGTCCCCGCCACTCTCAAAAATCAGGAGTTCGATGTCGAGTTGCCGTGGATCAGCGACGGCTATTTGCAGGCGCTGGGAATTCCGATTATGGCCGGCCGCTTCTTTAACGCCTCCGATACGGCGGCCTCGCAGAAAGTCGCCATCGTCAGCGAGAGCTTCGCCAACCACTACTTTGCCAGACCGCAGGCTGCGCTCGGCCACCACGTCGGCCGCCCCGGCCGTCCGGGCACTGATGCCATCATCGTCGGCGTAGTGCGCGACGTGAAGCATGCTACCGTGCGCGATCCCTCGTCGCCGGAGTGCTACACCCTCTTCCAGCAGGCTGAGAGGCCGTCGGGCCTCACCTTCGACGTGCGAACCTGGCAGCAGCCCGATGCCGCAGTCGGCGCCATTCGCGCGGCAGTGGCGAATATCGACACCAAGCTGATTGTGAACAATGTCGTCACCATGCGCGGCCAGATCGACGAGAACATTGCGCCCGAACGCGCCATCGCCTTTCTCGCCTCTGTCTTCGCCGCCTTGGCGGCGCTGCTGGCAGGCATCGGCCTTTACGGGATTCTTGCCTATTCCACGGCCCGGCGCACGCGCGAGATCGGCATTCGCATGGCGCTCGGCGCCAAACGCGGCAAGGTAGTGCGCCTCATCCTGCGCGAAACCCTGATTCTTACCGGATGCACCGTCATCGCCACCATCCCGGTCGCACTCCTGGCAACGCACGCCGTTCGCAGCCAGCTCTTCGGCGTCTCCTCTGTTGACCCCGCGGTCTACGCCGGCGGAATCTTCGCCGTATGCCTCGTTGCCGCCTTGGCCGG
>Ga0335072_10004615_pt1 | contig 20393 bp, 16 predicted proteins | sample Lox_Sample_21_FD_206725 | JGI IMG/M metagenome (GOLD analysis project Ga0335072, IMG submission 206725) | Soil microbial communities from Loxahatchee National Wildlife Refuge, Florida, United States - Lox_Sample_2.1 | ecosystem: Environmental > Terrestrial > Soil > Wetlands | place: USA...
GCGCCGCGGATGCAGCACTGAGAGTGCTGACATGCCTAGCCTGATCTGGCCCACCTGGCCTGCCTTCCGCAGCGGCCGTAGCCGACCTGCCGATACCACCAGCTTGTTACCTCGGGGTAAACTGCAGGCCGACGAGTACATGCTTGTTATATACGTCGGTTAGGTATCCAGTCAATGAACCAGTTGCCCATCCCCGAATGGCCAGATGATGGGCAGGAAGAGGCAGTGCGGACACCCTCGCCGTATGCGAATATGAAGATCAGCGGCAGGAAGGGGACGCGTTCATGAGAATGCCGCTGCTGGCGTTGCTGGCAAAGGAGCCTGCCCACGGCTATGAGCTGAAGAGCCAGCTGGAGCAGATCTTCGGTGAGGCCTATCCCACGCCCAACATCGGCCAGATCTATGTGACGCTGCAGCGGCTGGAGCGTGACGGGCTGGTCCGGAGTCAGGACGTGGTGCAGACGACCAGACCGAACAAGCGCGTCTACGAGCTGACCGACGCCGGCCGCGAGGCCGTCGTGGAATGGGTGGACAAGGCCAGCGAAGGGCCGCGGGTGCGCGACGAGTTCTTCATGAAACTCGCGCTCAGTCACCTGGCGGGGACCTCTGACCGCCTTGGCCTGATCATCCGGCAGCGCCGTCTCTACCTGGCTCAGCTGCGCAGCCTTGCAGAGCTCGCAGCGGCAGCCGACCGGCCCGTCCCGCGGCTGCTGATCGAAGGTGCCATCCTGCACCTGCAAGCGGATCTTGACTGGCTGCAGCGCTGCCAGGAAGAGCTGCTGTGAGCGGCAATGAGGGCACGTTACTGCTGCGCGCCCGCAGCCTGACGAAGACGTTTGCGGGTGACGGCGTCGTAGTGCACGCGGTGCGCGAGGCGGACCTGTCGTTGCGGCCTGGCGAGTTCGTCGCGGTCATCGGCCCATCCGGATCGGGTAAGTCAACCCTCTTGCACATGCTGGGCGGGCTTGAGAAGCCCACCAGAGGTGAGATCTGGCTGCAGGGGCAGCGCGTCGACGGCCTGAGCCAGGCCCGCTGGGCGATGCTCAGGCGCCGGCATATCGGCTTTGTGTTCCAGTTCTTCAACCTCGTGTCGAACATGACGGTAGCCGACAACGTGGAGCTCGCTGCGCTCATGGGCGGCGCCAGCCGCAAGCAGGCGACCGCGCGCCGCCGGGAGCTGCTCGGCGAGCTTGGCCTGGGTGCGAAGGCAGACACGGCGCCGGCCCGGCTGTCCGGCGGCGAGCAGCAGCGGGTCGCGCTGGCCAGAGCGATGGCGAACCGGCCAGCGTTGCTGCTGGCTGACGAGCCGACCGGCAACCTGGACAGCGGCTCGAGTGCGGCCGTGCTGGGGCTGCTTGCGCGCGCGCACGCGGACGGCCAGGCGATCCTGCTGGTTACGCACGATCTGCGGATGGCCAGCGCGGCCGACCGCGTCATCAGCTTGTTTGACGGCATGATTGTGGACGACGCGCCGATGACTATCCCGCATCGGCCGATGCTCCTGCCGGATGTGCTCAAGCTGCGAGGCTGACGCCATGCGCGCGATGGCCCGCTGGATCCGGGCAGACTTGCGCGCCAGCACCGCGCGTGCGCTCGTCGTCGCGGGCGTGGTGGCCGCCGTCGTGACTGCGCTGCTGCTGTCCGCCGGACTGCTGCAGGGCGCGACGAACCCGTGGCAGGGACTGTTCACCGCGACCAAGGGCGCGCAGATCTGGCTGCATCTCGCGCCCGGCACCAGCGTGCGCGATCTGGGATCGCGAGTGAGCGGGATCGAGGCGGTAGCGGGGCCCTATCAGGCCACTGCGGCCACGGTCGTGCAGAGCGGCGCGCGGTCGAGGGTCGAGCTGCGCGCTATGCCGGCGCTGCCGCTCATCGGCAGGCCGCTGGTGATCGCAGGCCGCTGGCTCACGGCCAGCTCCCCGAGCGGCGTCGTTCTCGAGGCGACGTTCGCGCAGGCAATACACGCCGGCGACGGCGACGTGCTCGCGCTGGACAACGTCGACGAGACGCGCCATGTGCGCGTGCGGGTGATCGGCATCGCCGAGACGTCGGACCAGGGCTTCTATCCGGACCAGACACCCGGCCTGATCTGGGTGCCGCCGGGATTGCTCCACCAGATCGAGCCGATCGTCGGACATACCGAGGAGGTCGTCGGGCTACGGATAGCCGATCCGGACGCCGCCGCTTTCATCGTCCAGCAAGTGGTGACCCAGCTAGGGAACAGCGCCGTGGGCACGGTGTCGACGTGGCAGCAGGTGAAGCAGTCGATGGCTCGCCGCGATCCGCTGCTCGGCCTGCTGCTGGCGCTGTTCGGGCTCATGGCGCTCGGCGCGGCGGTGCTCGCCATCGTCAACGTGACCGCGGGGCGGGTCCTGCTGCAGAGTACCGATCTCGGCATGCTGAAGACGCTCGGCTTCACCCCCATCCAGGTCCTGGCAATGCTGACGGCTGAGCACGCCCTGCTGGCGGGCGCCGGGATTCTCGCCGGGCTTGCGGCTGCCAGGCTACTGACGCCGGTGCTGCTGGATGGCGTGCCAGGCGTCAGCGCGGCCTCCGCCGCGCTACCCAGCGGCTGGGCAGTGCTGATTATCGGGGGCACGTTCGCGGCTGTACTGCTGGCAACGGCTGCCCCGGCTCTGCAGGCCGGCCTGGTCCGGCCCGTCGCCGCAGTTCGCGCCGTCCCGCCCCGCGGTCATCTCTCGAAGCTCGCCAGGATGGCGATGGCGGCGCGGATGCCGCCGGCCGTGGTCCTGGGCACCCGGGCCGCATTCGTGCGCAAGCTCTCAGCGCTGCTGACGATCGGCGGCCTGGCTATTCCGATGCTCATGATCACGATCGGCCTCGGCTTCTGGTCGACGATCGACGACGTCCAGCGGAATCCGGCTGACATCGGACTGGCGGCGAGTGTCACGGTCGGTCCCGGCCCGCTGACGATGGCGCAGGCGGGCCGGCTGATCAGCACCGACCCCCAGGTGCAGGCCGCCTACAGCTGCGTCCGGGCCGATGCACTGGCGCTGGGCGACACGACCACGATCACCACGCTGGGCATGGGGACGTCCGCGCGCCCTTACCCGTTCCACGTCGTGCAGGGTCAGCTCTACCGCGCGCCCGAGGAAGCCGTGGCGACCCAGGCGCTGCTCGCCGCGCTGCAGCTCAACATCGGGCAGTTCGTCCGCGTGTGGATCGGCGGGGTGCCAGTTACCTTCCACATCGTCGGGCGGATCATCGACCCGCAGTACGGCGGCGAGGTCCTGGCATACGGCCGCGACACCCTCGCCGACGAGGGCGCGCCGGCGCCGATCGGGTTCTACAGCCTCGTTCTGAAGCCCGGCGTCACCCCGGCAGCAGCGGCGGCCCGGCTGGTGCGCGTTTCCGGCGGGCGCCTGGAGGCGGCTGTCGTGCAGGATCCGGCGGATCAGCTCGGGATCGTGGATGTCGCCCTGGCCTGCCTGATTGGGGTGCTCGCCCTGATCGGGCTGACCAGCCTGCTGACTGCGTCGCTGCTGAGCCAGCGTGATCACCAGCGCGACCTGAGTGTGCTGCGCGCGATGGGCATGACGCCGCTGCAGGTCCGCTTCGCGCTCATGATGCGGACGACGGTGCTTGCCCTCGTGGCCGTCGCGGCTGGGGTCGCGCTCGGCAGCGCTGTCAGCACGACGCTGATCAGCTCGGTCTCGAAGGCCTATGGCCTGGGCGCCGGCATCGGCCGGCCACCGGCAATCGGCACCCTGGCCGCTGCGGTCGTCCTGGCGATCGGGTCGGCCGCGCTGGCAAGCATGCTCCCAGCGCGGCCGTCCGCACCGCTGTCGACCGTGGCCATTCTCGGGCCGGGGCCCTGAGTCGGCCGAGGGCTGGCCGAAGCCGGCCGGCTAGACGTTGGCCGGATGACCGATGGCCAGGCCGCTGACTGGATCGAAGAACTGCAGGTTCGTGGTGTCGACCGCGAGGTTGGCGATCGAGCCCGGCTTGATGCCGCTGCGGGCGGCGACGCGCGCGGTCCACTGCGTCTTGTTCTCTCCGAGCGGGATGGCCTCGTCATCACCGTCGTCGGTGCGGGCCTGCGTGATGCTGGCGTGCTGCACGGGGGCGGCGTCGATCGTGATGATCACGTGAATCTCGCTGCCGAGCTCCTCGGTGACGCTCGTCGGCGCGGTCAGCCGCGGCCAGTCCGCATCGGCGAGCGCGGCGTCCTCGAAGTCGGATGGCCGCACGCCGAGAATGACGTCCCGGCCGAAGTAAGCGTCCAGCCCCGGGCGAGACGAGACGACCTTGTCGGCTACGGCGAGCTTGTGTCCCGCGAATGTCACGGCGGCACCGCCGTCGCGGACAAGCTGGGCATCGATGAAGTTCATGGCCGGTGAGCCGATGAAGCCAGCCACGAAGAGGTTGACCGGCGAGTTGTAGAGCGCCTGCGGCGTGTCTACCTGCTGCAGCTTGCCGTCCCGCAGCACGCAGACCCGCTGGCCGAGCGTCATCGCCTCGACCTGGTCGTGGGTCACGTAGACGGTCGTCACACCGAGGCGGTCGTGCAGCTGCGAGAGGGATGCCCGCATCGAGACCCGCAGCTTCGCGTCCAGGTTCGACAGCGGCTCGTCCATGAGGAATGCCTGCGGCTCCCGGACGATCGCCCGGCCCATCGCAACCCGCTGCCGCTGTCCGCCAGACAGCGCTGCCGGCTTGCGCTTCAGGTAGTCCTCCAGGCCGAGCATCTTGGCCACATCGGCAACGCGGCGCCTGATGTCGTCCTTGGGCGTCTTGCGCTGCTGGAGGCCGAAGGCGAGGTTCTGCTCGACCGTCATGTGCGGGTAGAGCGCGTAGTTCTGGAACACCATCGCGATGTCGCGGTCCTTCGGCGGCAGATCGTTGACCACCCGGCTGCCGATACTGATGGTGCCGGCAGTGATGTCCTCAAGGCCCGCGATCGACCGCAGCGCGGTGGACTTACCGCAGCCAGAAGGCCCGACCAGGACCATGAACTCGCCGTCGGCGATGCTCAGGGTCAGGCCGTCGATGCCCTTGACTCCGCCCGGGTAGACCTTGTCGACCTGATCGAGCATGATCTGCGCCATGAAGATCCTCACTCCGTCGCTAGCGCCCTGATCGGTACGCCCCTGGCCGGAGCGTACCTGCGGCGGACGTGCGAGGGCGATAGGGCGCAAAGCCATGTTACGGAGGTGTAAAGCCCGTTATCATTTCGTTATTAACTAACGTGCAGGCGGTCCGGCACGTTAACCCGGACCGGCACGTTAACGTTGCCGGGTGGAGGAGATCAACGCGACGATTGTCTCGCTGCTTGCCAGCGATGGCCGGATGAGCTTCACTGAGCTGGCCCGGCGCACCGGGCTCTCAGTTTCGGCAGCCCAGCAGCGGGTCCGGCGGCTCGAGCAGCGCGGCGTCATCAAGGGTTACAGCGCCGTCATCAGCCCGGAGGAGATCGGGCTGCCGCTGACGGCGTTCGTGTCGATCAAGGCCTTCGACCCGGCCGCGCCGGACGACGCGCCGGAGCGCCTCGCTCACCTCACCGCCATCGAGGCTTGCCACAGCGTGGCGGGCGACGCCAGCTACATACTCAAGGTCCGGGTCGGATCGCCGCGGGACCTCGAAGACCTCCTGCAGGAAATACGGGCCGCCGCGAACGTGTCCACGCACACCACGATCGTCCTCAGCACGCCGTTCGAGAACCGGCCTCCGCAGGTTTAGCCGGCACCTTATGCCGGGGAGCCGCGGCCCTACGAGGCAACGGCGAACAGCCGCAGCGGCTCGCTGCTGTGCACCTCGACGCCGACCGGGACGATAGCCGCGGTGCCCCGGTGCTCAGTCGCCGCAGCGGCGAGCTCGTCGGTCGTGGCGGCAACGATCGTGGCGCCGTGCAGTAGCGCGTGGTCGATGAACGCGGTGTACGACCGGCCATCTCCGGCCGGCGGCGCTGCCAGCACGACGTCTTGCTCGCTGATGTCGGCGGACGCGCTCAGGGCCGCGAGCTCAGCTTCCATCTCTACCTGAGTCAGCCCGGCAGGGTGCAAGCCGCCGTCGTCCTGCCGGACATAGGGCAGCAGCACGAGCTCATGCGGCCGTGCCGGGGACGGATCCAGGGAACCCATGCCGAGCAGTGAGCTGAAGGGTGTTGCGGCTGGCGCATCACCGAAGGAGATCACCTGGCGAACCCACGAACGGTCAGCGGCGGCGACGCCCGCCGCCGCCAGCGGCTGGGCCGTGAGCAGCATCCGTGCGCCGCAGTCCGCGAGCTGCGTTGCGGCCTCCGTGACCGACAACTCGGTGCTGACCGGACACGGGATGCCGCCCGCCGCGCTGATCGCGTGGCAGGCAAGCACATAAGCCGCCGCGTCAGGTACATACACGCCGACGACATCTCGCGGCCGCAGCCCGCGCCAGGCCAGGCCCGCGGCGGCGCGGCGGATCGTGCTGGCGAGGGCAGCGAACGAGTACGGTTCGCCGGCGTCCCGGGTCACGAGCGCAGGCCGGCACCCGTACTGAACCGCCGTCTCGACAAGGCGCTGCGTCACCGTCATCTGCCCGGTTCGGCTCGAGCTGCCCACGTGACCGCGTCCCCTCCCTGCTGCCAGCCAGCTGACCCTGCCCCTGACAGCACCGTACGCAGCACGCAAGGCGCGCGCATCGTCAGGAATGTGTAGCCAGTTATGTATTCGGTTGCGACAGCTTGCCGGGACCGCCGGCGGCCTGCCCTTTCAGGCTGGCTCGCACCGGGGCAGGTCACCGGACGGACGGTCATCCCCCTCCGATGGCCGTCCGCGCCGGTGACCCAGGGTCCCGGTCATAACGTTAGGTAACCCGCTACCGGCGCACATCGGCTGAATTGCCCATTCCGCTATGCATATCGAGCTGCACGAGTGTGTAGGCCCACCGGCCAGCGGGTGGTTCCGCCTCTCGCCTGCACATCCGGTGCCGAGCTACACAGGGGGTCCCGGCTACACAGGGGTCCCGGCTACACAGGGGTCCCGGCTACGCAGGAGGGTCGGCCATCGGGCCACCGCCAGCTGCCCGCTGCCGGACGGTCCACGCCGCGACCTGCGCGCGGGAATTGACTCCGAGCTTGCCGAGAATGTTGGCGACGTGCCGGGCGGCGGTGGCCGGGCTGATCACCAGTTCCTCGCCGATGGCGCGATTGGACAGGCCGCGGGCGATCAGCTTGGCGATCTCGAGTTCTCGGGCGGTGAGCACCGACGGCGGAACGAGACCGGCAGGGCCGCCCTCGCCGCCGGGGCTAGCAGGCCCGTCTGCGGCTGCCGGGTTCGCGCTCCTGGCGAACCTGAGGGCATACCTGACGGCCTCGTGCATGCTCAGCCGTCCGCCCTCGGCGACAAGGCTCGCTGTAGCGCTAGGCCCGAGCCGCTGATGTGCTGGCGCAAGCAGCCGATCGAGCCGGGCCTGGGCCGCACCCGACCGGACCGGCCCGACGGCCTCGCGCAGCATCGTCGAGGCACCTTCCAGCCGGACGCCAACAGTGTCGGCACCCTGGGCGACTGCCAGCGTGGCGACGGCCTCGAGCCCGCGCGCAATGCCAAGGCGCTGGCCCGTCGCCATGCTGAGCTCCAGGCTCTCGGCGAGACTGGCGGTGGCGGTTGGCATGTTGCCGGTCGCCAGGGTCACCCAGCCGATCCCGGCCAGGCAGCGGGCGATCTCCGTCCTGGCGCCGAGCTGCCGGAACAGCTCGAGAGCGCGGCGGAAATGGGCAAGCGCCGCGGCGTTATCGTTCCGGGCTCGCGCCAGTCCGCCGAAGCCGTAGAGCGCGTGCGCCACGCCCCACCCGTTGTTGCCGGTCAGCAACTCGAGTGCCGCCTCGTACGACTGCTGCGCCTCGGCCAGTTGGCCACTGCGAGCCTGGATCGCCGCCTTCGCCGAGAGCGCGAGCCCTTCCTCCCATTCGTCGGCATACTGGCGTGCAGCCTCGGTAGCGGCGTCAGCCTGCGCCAGCGACTGCTCGATCAGGCCTGCGCGCAGGCTGATCAGGGCGAGCATGCGCAGCGCTCCCGCTGGGCAGACGGCCGGAGAGACATCGCCGATGGCCAGGGCGGCCGCCGCGCGCTCGGCGGCAAGGTCGTACTCCTCATGCTCGAAGGCAAGCTCGGCGCCGAGCATGAGGGCGCGGACGCGGACGCTGGCCGGCACGGCGGCGTCGAGGGCCAGGAACCGGGCGAACCACCCCAGGCCTTCGGTGACGTCGCCGTATACGACCCAGGGCGAGCGGAGCGCTGAGCACAGCCGCAGCCCGTTCTCGGCGTCCGCGCTGTCCAGGCAGTAGGTCAGGGCCGCGCGCAGATTCGCCTGCTCGGCGGCGACCCGGTGGTACGCGCGCACCTGCTCCGACCACGGCAGCACGTTGCGGACGAACGCCTGGCCGGTCACCTCTTCGACCAGGTGCAGCAGATAGTCACGGTGGCGGCGGCGGAATTCCCCCTGCTCGCCGGAGGCCGCCAGCCGGACCGACGCGTACTCCCTGATCGTGTCGAGCAGCCGGTACCGAGCATCGCCCGAGACCTCGTCCTCGAGCGCGACCAGGGACTTGTCGATCAGCGCGGCGAGCAGCTCGAGCACCTGCTCTACGCCGATCTGCGCGTCGGTGCAGATGTTCTCGGCCATATCCAGGCTCCAGCCGGCAAACACCGCAAGGCGACGGAGCAGGATCTGCTCGTCCGGCGTCAGCAGCTCGAAGCTCCAGTCGACCGCAGCCTGCAGGGTTTGCTGCCGCGCCGGAGCGGTCCGGTCGCCGGAGGCCAGCAGCCGGAACCTGTCGTCGATCCGGCCCGCGATCTGGTCCACTGACAGTGCCCGGATACGCGCGGCGGCCAGCTCGATCGCGAGCGGCACCCCATCCAGCGTCCGGCAAAGCTGGACCACCTGAGCCCAGTTCTCTCTCGTCAGCGCGAATCCCGGCCGCACCGCGGCTGCCCGGTCGACGAACAGGCGCACGGCCTCGTGCTCGGCAACGACGGCCAGCCCGTCACCATCAGGCAGGTCATTGCCAGTGGCCGCGGCCCCAGCCGAGAGGGTCAGGCCATGCAGTGCCGGGCCAGCAGGCGAGCCCGGCAGGGACAGCGGCGGGACCCGCCAGACGGTCTCGCCCCTGACCCGCAGCGGCTCGCGGCTGGTCGCGAGCAGCCGGAGCTGCGGGCAGCCGGCGATCAGGTCGCGGACCAGATCAGCGATGGCGTCGACGACGTGCTCGCAGGTGTCCAGGATCAGCAGCATCTGACGGCCCCGGAGCGCGTCGACCAGCGTGGCGGCCGCTGGCCGGTCGGGCTCTTCGCCGATCCCGAGCACCGTGGCCACCTGGCGCGCAGCCAGCGACGCGTCGGCGGTGTCCGCCAGCTCCACCAGCCAGACGCCATCGGCGAACTCGTCAGCCAGCTGCCAGCCGAGCCTGGTAGCCAGCCTGGTCTTGCCGATCCCGCCCGGTCCGCACAGGGTCAGTGCGCGCACGGTATTGAGCAGCAGTCTCAGGTCGCCAAGGTCACGCTCACGGCCGACGAAGCTGTTCGGCTCCGCAGGAAGGTTTCCAAGGCGCGGTACTGTCTCTGCCGTCATGGTCACTTCGGTATGTCTTCGGGTGATCAGGTCTAGTCTCTCAGAGTGCCCTGACGCAACCTGAGTACACAAAACTTGAAGTTACTAGCTGGTGTTACCCGAGAGTTACTTCTGCTGGCTCTGTGTAAGCGACCCGGCCGAAGTACATGACCTTGACGACTGCCCACCACTGCTCGCCTGGCCGCGCTGTGGGCGGCACGGCGACATCGAACCGCAGCGTCTCCGCCTGCCCCGCCGCGACCGCGAAGCCAGTGGTCCACGGTCGCGCCAGCTGCCAGCTGCCGTACGGCGACAGCAGCTGTGCCTCGCCGCGGATGGCTGAGCTGGTCAGGTTGCGGACGGCGACGTCGATACTGCCAGAACCGCCAGGGCGGATCGCCAGGGACGGGCTGATCAGGCTGACATCGACCTCGCCGTCCTGTGCCGTCTGCGCGGCCCGCTGCATCGCCACCGCATCGGCCAGCGGTACGTCCAGCCGCGGCGCTGGCGGCTGGCCGATCGCGAGGAGGGCAGTGTCCTCGATGACCTGGCCCGCAGCGTCCTCGATGTGCGCGCTCACGAAGCGCCGGCCAGCTCTGGTACCTGGCTGGGCAGCCACGCTGATCTCCCAGTCCTGATGCCCGAGCGGCCCGAGGTCGTACCTCAGCTCCCCGGCAGGCGTCAGGACGACGCCGTCCGGCGCTGTCAGCCGGATGACGCCGCTGGCGGGCGCCGGGCCGCAGGCCACGGTGAGGCGGAGGACGCCGGGTCCGGAGTCGAGTGCGACCATGGCCGGCGAGAGATGGACCGCGACTGGCATGTTCCCGGCCGGCGCGGGTCCCTTGCCGTGCAGCCAGTAGCGGGCGAACACCGGCTGGGCTGGCTCAGGCGTGCTGGTCACAGGCGCCCCGGCGAGCTGGCCATCGGCCGGCAGGCCAGCCGGATCCGGGTGAACCACGAGCGTGGTGAGCCCGGCGGATGGCACCGTGACGCGCGCGCGACCACCGCCGACGGGCACTGCCTCGCCAGGGCCGTCCTCGCACACGCTCGTCGTAGCGGCCGCAGCCAGGCCAGGGAACAGCCCGACCGCCGCCTCAGCCGGTCCCATTCCGCCGATGTCGCGCAGCCGGACGGTGACGCCGTCGGCGATGCGCGGCTGCCCGGCTGGCGCCAGCGGGTTGCCATGCGGCTTGAGCGCCGACAGCAGCGCGGTAGCGGGCTCGACCGCGACCAGCCGGGTGCTGGCGCGCAGCGGCCCGGCGTGCAGGTCCGTGGTAACGGTCAGCAGGTCGTGGTTGTAGTCCTGGCCCGCTGCCGGAAAGCCGGCCGTCCGCCAGTTCCCTGGCCCGCTGATCAGCGCGTACTCGAACGTGTGGCTCCAGTGCTGCCAGGCAAAGCTGGTGCCGTCCGGCGTCGTCCGCTTCTTGCCGTCGATCCACACGCCGCATGGCCAGGTGCTGCAGGCGCGCATCAGGGCCATGGTGAGCTGCCCGTCTGGAGTCACCAGCCCGCTCGGCGTGCCCCGGTTCAGCAGCGCGACGCTGTGGCCGGCCAGCGCGGTGGCCGCGCCGCCGGCAGTGCCGGCGGCTCCGGGTGCCGGACCGGCGGGTACCTCGATCACCCCGTCAGCAAGGTCGGCGACCAGGCGGATGACCTCGGCCGCCAGATCGTCGGCGACCACGAGAAGGACCGGCAGGTCGCGCGGCCCCCGCAGGTCCGCCCCTGGTGCGAAAGCCTCGGCCCTGCTACTGGTGGCCGGCAGCCAGAGCCGGGCAGCGCCGACGGCTGCCAGCTGGGCGCCGAGCGTTGCGGTCGCCTCCGGCCCGGCGGCGTCGAGCACGTCGGCCGTCAGGCGGTTGTCCTGCGGGCCGCCCAGGCAGATGCGGAAGTCCGGGAGGTTGGAGTCGAGCTCCTGATACCCGTACCGGGGGCCGTCGGGCAGCGAGCACGTTGCCGTGACGCCCTGCCCGGCCAGTGCTGCAACCAGAGCCCGGACGGGGCCGCGGAGCGCGGGCGGGGCGACGACCTCAGCGACGCCGATGGCCTGCAGCTGCCGCGCGCCGTCCGCATCCGTCAGCGCGACAGCAGCGGTAGAACCGACGGCGAGCCATTCCATGGCCGGGCTGTCCAGGGTGTAGGAGTGCTCGGCCACGTCAGTGTCCGTCTGGCCCGGCGGCCTGCCGATCACCGCCACCGCCGTCTGATACACCGGCAGCCCGCCCGGCACGTCGACCGGGAAGGCCACCCGCAGCAGGTGGTCCTGGCCGATCGAGCCGTCGACATGCGTCCGGAACTCGATCCGGTCCGCGCCGTCGAAGAGCAGCGTCTCCTGAGTGACCCGCAGGCCGCCCAGCTCGAGCTCGGCGATCAGCCTGCTGCCGACCGCGCAGCGCTCGGCGCGGACAGCCGCGGGCCGGACGGCGCTGCCGGTGCCCGGCCCCGCCGGGCAGAGCAGCCAGGGGCCCTCTGCCCAGCGCGGATGCTTGGGATGCTCAGGCTGGAGCACGAGCTCGTTGCCGCCGCCGCCGGGCTGCAGCAGCTCGGTCTGCGACCGCTTGTCCAGGATCCGGGCCAGCGTGCCGCCGCGAACGGGGTCGGCCTCGATCAGGAAGACCTCATTCTCGAGCCGGAACGCCGCATCAGAAGCCCGCGGTTGCCAGCCCGCCTCGGCATCTCCTGCCTCCGACGGCCGGACCGCGAAGCTGCGGAAGCCGACTCCCGGCACGTCGGCGCGGAACGTGATCCGGGCCGACCGCAGCCCTCCGCCTGGCGTCCGGGTGATGCCCTCGGCCAGGAACGGCAGCTCGGCGCCAGTGTCGTCGAGCACGCTGAGCCATCGTGGCCAGCCGGCCGGCAGTTCCAGGTCCACGCTGGCCATCGCAGCACGGTCCAGCGACAGCGTGTTGATCACGACGATCGCCAGCCCCGGCCCGGCCGCAGCCGTCAGGCTCGCGGTGTCAGCCAGGCGGGCGAGATGCGACGCGGCAGCCGCGCGTGCGTCGTTGCCCCGTTCCCAGGCCTCACGCCAGCCGCCCAGCAGATCGAGATACACCTGGTCGCCCTCGCTGCCGGTGATCGCGTCATGATGGGCGCCGAACACCAGTTGCCGCCACGCCTTGTCCAGGCTCGCGGCCGGATAGTCCGCGCCGGCCAGCCAGGCCAGGGTGGCGAGCCGCTCGCCGTCGAGTACGGCGGTCTCGGCGGCCCGCTGCGCCTGCTTGGTGTCGATGTAGGTGACGTCCTTGCCCGTGTAGACCGGGTTCATGTCCCTGGTCTGCGGCGTGATCCAGATGTCGCGCTCGGCGGCTTCAGCGCGCACGGCCGCGAAGAACTCGCTCGGCACGGCCGTCACGAACCGCGGCCAGACGTAGCGCTCGTTCCAGTCCCGGTGCACCGCAGTAGCCCACCGCGCCGGGATGACGTGGTCGGCGCCGACGGGCAGCAGCACGTTACGCGTGGCGGCGACGGCGGCGAGCTGCCGGAACTGTGCGTACGCGTCAGCCTCGGCGGCCGCCAGCGTCTTGGCGTGGTGCAGCACCCAGCCGGCACCGTAGTGATTGGCCATGTAGCTGGTCAGCAGGCCCGTGCCGTCGGGGGACAGCCACTCGAACTCGGACGCGAACTGCATCATCGTGTTGTCGGCCGGGCCCCACTGGTGGAACGGGCCGCGCGCCCACGACGAGCTGCTGAGGCCGGCCGCGGCCATGATGCCGGGATAGCCGGGGTCGAACCCGAACGCGTCCAGCATCCAGGACGTGCGCGGATTACCGCCGAGCACGCCGCGCTGGTAGGCCAGGCCGTAGACGGCGTTGCGGATGGTGGACTCGGCGCAGGTCAGGTTCGTGTTCGGCTCGTTGTAGCTGCCGCCGACGAGCTCGATCCGGCCCGCGGCAATGAAGTCGAGCAGATCAGCGCGGTCCTCCGGGTGCGCGTCGAAATGCGGCTTGAGATAGTCGAGCTCGGCGAGGACGAACTTGTAGTCCGGGTCGCGGCGGGCCGCGTCCAGGTGCAGCCGGACCAGCTCGAAGGCTGTTCGCACTTCCGGCATCTCGCCGTGCTCGTCGGGGAGCATCAGTCGTGACTCGGTGAACTGGCCCTGCGTACTCCACCACACCGGGTCGTAGTGAAAGTGGCTCACCATCCACATGACCCAGCCGGGCTCGGCGACGGTGATAACCGCGGGCAGCTCGGTCGAGCCGGACGGTCCGCTCGCGCGTACGAGCACGTGCCTGGACGATCCCGGCTGCGCCGGAGCCGCGAGAGCCACGCCGACCTCGACCGTGACCTCCGCGCCGGGCTCGAGCCCGGTGACGCGCTGCGGCTCAGGCGTGCTGACGGCCGGGCCGTCGATCGCGACCAGCACGGTATCGGCAGCCCGGACGGCGCCGGGCCCGGAGTTGACCAGCCGCACCCTGATGACCTGCAGCGGGAGCGCCGCGCTGCCGCGGAAAAGGTCAGTCGATTCGATACTGCTGATCCGCATGTGCCCATGCTCGCATGCTTGCCTAGGTACGGCTGGCTGCCAGCGCCGCGAGCGCCTCCCCGGTCAGCCGGTGCACGGTCCACTGGTCCATCGGGGTCGCGCCGAGCTTGCCGTAGAAGCCGCGCGCTGGCTCGTTCCAGTCCAGAACCCACCACTCAAGCCGCCCGTAGCCGCGCTCGACGCACAGGGCGGCCAGTTCGGCCAGCAGCTGGCGGCCGTAGCCCGATCCGCGCAACTCCGGCCGGACGTAGAGGTCCTCAAGGTAGATGCCGTGGCGGCCGAGCCAGGTCGAGTAGTTCAGGAACCACAGCGCGAACCCCGCGACCTCGCCCTCATGCTCGGCCACGTGCGCGAAGACCGCGGGGTCTGGCCCGAACAGGGCGGCGTGCAGATCCTCGCGCGTACCGGTGACGTCCGGCAGCGCTCGCTCGTACTCGGCTAGGTCGCGGATGAGCTGGTAGATGGCCGGCACGTCGTCCGGGCGGGCCCGCCTGATCATGCCGCCGGGTCGCCGGCAGCGAACCGGTACCGCAGGCGGTACCGGTCGGCGGAGATCACGATGTCCGCTGTCTCAACCGGCTGGCCGGCGGCGAGGTGCGTGCGCTCGATCACCACCACGGCAGAGGCGGGCGGCAGTGCCAGCGCCGCGGCCTCGGCGAGCACGCATCTGCGCACCGACAGTTCCTCCAGCACCTGGTCTACCTCGATCCCGATGGCCCGCATCCGCTCGATCACGCCACGGCCAGCGTACGGGCCCTGCTCAGGCAGGGCCACGGCCGTTCCCTCGGTAAGCCCGGCTGGCTCGTAGCTGGTGGCGAGCTGAACCGGCTGGCCGTCGGCCGTCATCAGGTACCTGGTCGCCGTCACCAGCTCGACCGCCGTTACCGTGCCAAGGCGCCGGGCCACGCTGGCGGGCGGTGCGATGTGCTCGGTGTGATGCTCCCAGCCCACGTACCTGGATTCCGAGCTACCGGAGAAGCCGATGCCGAATGGCGAGCCGGGGAAGCGCAGCCGGTCATGCTCCAGGTGCCGCACGGCCGGCAGCTTGCGGACATAGGAGCCCGACCCTGCCCTGGCCTCGATCAGGCCTTCGGCGGCCAGGACCTGTAGCGCGTGCTTGGCCGCCGTCTCGCCGACGCCGTACCTGGCAATGATGGCGTTCCTTGAGGGCACTCTGGCTCCGGGCTCCAGGACGCCCTCGCGGATGCGCATCCGCAGATCCTCGAGCACCCTCAGGTAGACCGGGTCGGTTGATCTGCCCATCGGCCGCCGCCTTCTGGTGAAGCCTCAGGCAGCAGACCTGCCGCCACTTCCCGTCATTATGGTCATCGGCGGCGAGGTAAAGACGTTATCCCGATTGGCGCCGGCCCTTCCCCTTCGCGTCGGCGGGCCGCACAATAACCGGCAGCACCCGCAATCACAGCGGGCCGATGTGTGAGGGGTCGGAGATGGCTGAATCGGCGTCCGTGCCTTTTACCGAAACTAAGGCGCCAGAGGCGCCGGAGAGGTTGCATCGCGGAGCCCTGAGCCTGGTCGACATCGCGGCGTCGACGATGGCGAACATCGGCCCGGCGTACAGTTTCTTCTTCGGATTCGGCCTGCTCGTGATCACCGCGGGCATCGCGGCGCCGCTGACGATCATCGCGGCCGGGATCGCGGTCGCACTGCTGGGCAACACCCTTGCCCAGTTCTCTCGCGCGCACCCGTCGACCGGCGGGTTCATCACGTTCGTGGGCAAGACGTTCGGCGGCACGTCCGCGGTGACGACCGCACTGCTGTGCGGGGCGGGCTACATCATCGCGATCTCGTCGGTGCTCGCGGTGTCTGGCTGGTTCCTTGAGTTCACCCTGAACTACTACTTCGGCTGGAACGTCCCGTGGATCATCTGGTCGGTCCTGCTCACCGGCGGCGCGGTGGTGATGATGCTGCGCGGCGTAGGAGTGTCGACCAAGCTCGCCGGGTTCTTCTTCAGCTTCGAGATGCTAATGCTCATCGTGGTCTCGATCGTCGCGCTGATCAAGAACGGCGGCCACCTGTCGGGAGCGGCGTTCGACCCGCACAACATCACCAACGGCTTCAGCGGCCTCGCTGCCGGGTTCCCGCTCGCGGTGTACCTGTTCATCGGCTGGGAGAACTCCGCGGCGCTGGCCGAGGAGACCAGTAACCCGCGGCGCAACGTCCCCCGGGCCGTGTTCCTGTCGATCGCGCTGATGCTGACCGGCTACGTGCTGTTCGCGTACGCCACGGTGTCCGGCTTCAGGGACAACGGCACCAAGCTGGCCGCGGCCCCGATCCCGTTCATCACCGTCGCGCACTCATCACTGGCGGCGCTGGCCTTGTTCGCGTACGTCGCGGGGCTCACCTCGACGCTCGGCGTGCTCATCGCCGCGGTGAACTCGCAGGCCCGGCTAATCTTCAACGCCGGCCGCGAGGGCCTGCTGCCGCGCATCATCGGCCGCGTCGCCCCGGGCCGGCAGGTGCCGCGCAATGCCATCTATACGTTCGTTGGCATCGCGAGCGTGATCATCCTGGTCTGGGCGCTCGGTCACCTCGTCGGCGGGAATAGCGGCAGCATGAACGGACTGACGTTCTTCGATGAGTCCGGCACCATGGGCACGCTGCTGGTCCTCGTCGTGTACTTCTTGTCCAACCTCGCGCTGCCGTTCTACTACCGGAAGTACCGGCCTGCCGAGTTCAGCGTCGTTAAGCACGCCATCCTGCCGGTGCTCGGCATGATCGCGATCGCCATTCCGGTCTACTACCTGTGCAAGCCGCCGCAGCCGGCGCCCTACGACTGGTTCCCGTATGCCGGTGCGGGCGTGATCGTGGTGTCCGTGCTGTATGCGTTCCTGCTGACCCGGCGGGACCCTGGCATCGGCGAGCGGGTGGGCTCAATCGTCGCGGACGAGTAGCCGCGCCGCCTTAGTCGCTGCCTTCCTCCAGCAGGAGGTGATAGCCATTCGGTGTCCTGGCATGTAGCACCCGGTACTGCCAGTCCGGGCTTGGCGCCATGAGTTCCTCGCGGTAGCGGACGCCTGCCTCCGTCAGCCGCTTCTTGGCCAGCTCCAGGTCGCTCACGCCGAGCTGCCAGGTCAGGACCCGGTCGGGCCCGGCGGCCGAGAAGTCCTGCCGCCACTCAATGCCGAATTCGACCTTGCCGTGGCCGAGTGCCAGGAAGTAGGGATACTCCGGGCCCTCGTAGGTGACCTGGAATCCGAGGCTGACGTAGAAGTCGCGCTCTGCCTGCAGGTCGCCCACGAACAGGATGGGAATTATCCGGCTGAACAATGCCGCCATAGCGGGACATCGTAGCGATACAGAGCAGCCGGAGTGACTCTCTGCGATGAGCTTCCCGCATTTGCGCCGCGATCGTGGCTGAGCTGTGGCCTGCCGGCCCGGCCGCTACGGAACGGAGCCGGCACGTTGAAACGGCCGGTAGTGGGTAGATTACACTTGGTAGTCGAGCAATGGGTGGCTGCGCCAGCCTATGCCCACGCTGCAGCGGCCTATGCCCGCACCGGTGGTAGCGACTTCGGGGGGAGATCTCACCATGACGACGCAGGCCGAAGATCTGCTTGGCGCCCGGGTGACTGGCGCCGACGGCAAGGTAGTAGGCACCATCGAGCAAGTATTCAGGGACGACGTGGACGGCACTCCTGCATGGGCCAGGGTCCGGTCCGGCAAGATCGGCCGCTTCGTCCCGCTCGGCAGCTGCCACGTCACCGCTGATGGCGTCAGCGTTCCGTTCGACGCCCAGAAGATTATGGGTGGCCCGAACATCGATGCCGGGCAGCACATGTCCGCCGCGCAGGCAGAGGAACTCACTCGTTACTACGGCCTGACGATTCCCACCCAGCAGACCCGCGGTGAGCAAAGCCAGATGGGCGAGACGAGCCAGATGGCCGATGCGGACTGGCTCGTTCGGTCCGAGGAGCGCCTGCAGGTCGGCGTCGAGCAGCTCGAGAGCGGTCGCGTCCGGCTGCATAAGTACGTGGATGTGGAGAACATCGAGCAGCCAGTGCACCTCTTCCACGAGGAGTACGACATCGAGCGCATCCCGCTGAGCGCCGAGGACCAGGGCCGGATCAGCTCCGACCTGGCCGAAGGTGAGCTCGAGCTCGTCCTGCACGAAGAGCGGCCAGTGCTGCGCAAGGAGCGGGTACCGGTCGAGCGAGTGCGCCTGCGCCCGAGGAGGGTGGAAGAGGACACCACGGTCCGGGATCAGGTCCGGCGCGAGCGCATCGAGATCGAGCCGGATCAGGCGTTCAACGCGCGCCGCGACCAGCTGGACACCGGGCGCTAGTAGCGCGCGGCTGCACTAGAGGGCCTCCGGCTTCGCCGGGGGCCTTCTTCGCGCGGCGCGTGCACCGCCCACCCCGTCGGCTGGCTTCCGCGGTTCACGTCATAGGGCGTGATGTTGGATGCGTGGCCCATAGAGAGGCCACAGTTGCTACCTCACGCCCCATCAGTCGTGTGAATCGGCCAGGGCCGGAGCAACACGAGATAGGGGTGTCAGGGGATCCACACCGAGCGATCGTGGGCGAAGTAGACGATCCGCGGGTCGAGCCCGGCCAGTGCTTCCATCCAGTCCGGTATCCGCGGCAGCGGCTGGCCGTGACCATCTTGCTGGGCTTGCCAGGCAAGCTGGTCGGCCGCATACTGCGTGGCCGTGTCATGGCTCTGCCCGGCAACGATCACCGCTCCGTCTGGCCGGCGGACGATCAGCGACTGATGTCCGCTGGTGTGGCCGGGGGTCGGCATGAGGAAGACGCCGGATAGCACTTCGGCCGTTCCGTCCACCTGCGTGAAATTGCTGCCCTCGAGTAGCTCAGGCAGCGTGTAATCAGGCGTGTGGCGGGCCGCGTCAAGTTCGGCCGCCTGGACGAAGATCGGGATCTGGCCCAGTGCCGGGTTGCCGCCGCAGTGGTCGAAGTGCAGGTGGCAGTTGGCCGCCAGGGCGATATCGCCGACCTGTGCGCCAGTGGCCGCCAGCGCCTCGGCCAGGCCGGTCCGGCGCGGTCGGTAGTGGGCATCCACTTCGGGATGGGAGCCCATGCCGGTGTCGAACAGGAGCATGCCGTCGGGATGGTCGACGACATAGCCCAGACACGGTTCCACTCGCGCGCAGCCCGTCCCGGTCTCCTCTGACGGCCGGACGAAATACCCGAAGTCGAGGCGCCGCACGGCGGGATCGGTCTGCACTGGTCAGGCACCGACCGTCAGCCGGACCGTCACGGTGTCGCCGAGCTCGAGCCGCTCGGCCGTCCGCACGGATGCCTTGATCGGAACGATGTACCGCCCGTCCTTCGGGAATAGCGACGTCGTCCATTCGGTCGCCCCGATCTGGGCGGCGACCGGGATCATGCCCCAGCCGTAGGTGACGAACGCCGATGCCGCCTCCAGCGCGCCGCATTCCTCGTCCGGAACGGTGACGAAATGATGCGGCGCCGGTCCTCGCCAGAACCACATCTCGCCGCTGAACTCCAGCCTCATCCCGGTGCGGCGCTCAGTTCTTGCGGGCCAGCGTGAGGCCGTCACCGATCGGCAGCAGCACCAGGACGACGCGCTTGTCGGCTGCTGCGTGATCGTTGAAGTCCCGGATGCCCTGGACGTTGGCGTCCGTCTCGGCCGGATCGACGACCCGGCCATGCGACAGCGTGTTGTCGACCAGGATCGCGCCGCCGGGCCGCATGCGCGGGACGACCTCATCCCAGTAGCTGACGTAGCCGGTCTTGTCGGCGTCGATGAAGGCGATGTCGAATGCCTCGGTCGCCGGCAGTGCCCGCAGGGTCTCCAGAGCCGGGCGGAGCTGCAGGTCAATCCGGTCCGCGAGACCGGCGAGCTGCCAGTACTTCCGGGCGAGCGATGTCCACTCCTCGCTGACGTCGCAGCAGGTGAGCATTCCGCCCTCGGCCAGGCCGCGGGCGAGGCAGATGGAGGAGTACCCGGTGAACGTTCCGATCTCCAGCGCCCTGCTCGCGACGATGAGCTGAGTCAGCAACGTCATGAACGTGCCCTGCTCGGGCCCGATCTGCATGCCCGCTGCGTCAGGGAATGTGGCGATAGTCTCCGCTGCGAGCTGGTCAAGAACGGCATCGCGCGGAGCGCTATGCGCGGTGAGGTAGTCGTAAAGCTCGGCCGTGATCGGCATGCTGCGAAGGGTCATAGCCGGATGCTAGCCGAGCCTGCTCCGGCCCCTCGGCCGGCGCGGTACCCGAGCGGTGCGCGAGGGCGCGGCCGGGGGGCAGCGGGCAGTACTCTCGATGCATGCTCCAGTACGCCAGAGGCCACCTGCTGAGCTTCATCCCGAGCCCGTCAGTTAACGGGTTTCACCTAGGGCCGCTGTTCATCCACGTCTACGGCCTGA